>ERZ791909.64-NODE-64-length-126296-cov-22.711029_pt1 | contig 126296 bp, 117 predicted proteins | sample MGYA00510143_ERZ791909 | MGnify/ENA primary metagenome ERZ791909 (study PRJEB30046, sample SAMN00792093) | human gut metagenome | study: EMG produced TPA metagenomics assembly of the A metagenome-wide association study of gut microbiota in type 2... | reverse complement strand
CATGGCTGATGGGCAACCGTATAAAAACGGGAGTGGCGTATGTCGTAAAATTATTACCCATTGCTATCGAGCTGATTGAAAAATACAGGGGTGCGGATGAAAAGAAAGACACTCCCGAATGTGTCTTTCCGGTAGGCGAATACAATGCCATGCGGCTCAGTCTTGGAATCATAGGCAGGAAATGCAACTGCCGGACCGAGGTCACTCCGCATATCGGGCGCCACACATTTGCCGTTCTGGCCATACTCAAGGGGATGCCGTTGGAAACCCTTCAGAAAGTGTTGGGGCATAAGTCCATCCTCTCCACACAGGTATATGCCGAACTGATAAATCCAAAGGTAGGCGAGGACACCGACAGGATTTGCGAGAAAATCGGTCACGTTTACAAACTTGCCATGTAATATGGCAATAAAAAAGCGTCCGGAAGCCGATAGGCCGAAGGACGCTTTTTATTACTTACTTGTTTATTTTCTGAACCGTCTGAAATCCCTGTAATTCTTTTTCAACACTTCGTATAGGGAACTCTCCGGGTAGAGCAGTTTCCCCCCGATAGTGGTATAAGGCACCAGCCTTTCATCCCTCAACGTCTGCAACGTCCGCCGTGAGATATGCAGCAGGGCGCATACCTCATCCCCCGTCATGTAATGCTCGTCCGCAACCGTCGGGCGTATCCGTGCCGTGGCCTCTTCCACCGCTTTCCCCGCTTTCTTTATCCATCCGGCCAGTTCCTTGAACTCTTCCGAATCCCTTGTGATAATCTCCGCCATGCCTTACTTCCTTTTGATCAGTCCGTTTTCCAGTATCTCCCGAATATCCGTTTCCCGGTAGAAGAATTTTCCCCCTACGTTCGAGTGGGGGATTAGCCCGTTATCCCGATAGTTTTGGAGACATCGTTTCGATATGCCCAAAGCCAGACATACATCCTGCGCATCCATTCACTTGTCCGGTGCAGGCGGGGCTATCTTTTTCTGGAAGTCGCCCATCTGTACGGCCAGCGTGCTGACCAGCTTTCTCAACTCCTGATACGCGCTTGTTTCAATAATCGTCAGTTCCATATTAATTTTTTTAAAGTTTCTGAATATGCGGCAAAGTAAAGCACATTCTGTATCCTTTCCAAACAGATAGTATCAGAGGCTTCCGTTGGCGTGCATTGGCGTATCCAACGATAAAAGAGAAAGGCCCGTCATCCGCATCCATACGGCAACGGGCCTTCCATCCCCTTACTTATTTTCCATAATCCTACATCTTCATGCCTTTGCTTTTCCGCATAGCCGCCTTCTCCTTCATGTCCGCTTTCTGCCGTGTTTCCGGAAAGTGCTCCTTCAACAGTTTCCCCGCCAGTTTTTTCGCCTTCTCCTGCATCTCATCATACACATCCCATCTGTTCCGGCCCAGCAGCTTGTTTTCTATCTTTTCAAATTTTTCATGGAAACTGAACTCGTCCGGATATTCATCTGTCAGCCCGTCTCTCGGATAGCCCTTGTTCATGATATACAGCAGTGTCATCCGGTCATAATTATATGGGCTCCGCGTCAGTCCCAGTCCCTTGTCCGCATCAGTCAGCCTGTAATAGTTCTCCCATGTGGGGGTAAGGTCATAAGTCTCACTGTCCGTTGCGTTTTTCAGTACCGACCTGTCTTGGAATGCCCGCCTTATCGTTTCTTCGTCTCCCCACCAGCCGAAACGGTCATGGCAACGGTTCACTTTCCCTTCCATCAGCGAGGGCCATCCCCTCAGTTCATGGACTGCCAGGGATTTCACCGCAAACTCCGGGGCAAAGAAATCATTCTCTATGTATTTATATATATAATCACTAAACTGTCTCTCTCCGATTATGTCCCTGCTGAATAGCAGTACCCCCTTGTCCGTCTCAACGCCCGTATAATACGTGTTTCCATGCTTCAAATCATCCAGCATCTCCGCTATCACTTCGGGCGGTGCGGACTTTATCTCCCGCCACATCTCCGGCGTAAGCCGCCGGGTATAGTTCTCGTCCCTTGACAGCGGGTCTATGCACTTTCACAGGCAATACACTACTTCCGACAGACACAGGTACCTATGTGGCTTGATTCCATGCCCGTCCATCGCCTTTTCCAGCCTTTGCAGATAATTATCATTGTTTCCTTCCCGCAAACGCGGTACAATTCCCATATCAGACACATTATAGTACATCATGCCCATAGCGGGCATATCTGTTTCTTTCAGCGCCTTCTCCACATCTTCCAGCATAAACTCCAGAAAACCTTCCTCGCCGGTACCTTTCATGCTGACATGCACCGGGTTGAGATGTCCGTCCACTGTGACATACACACTGCCGCTGTTCGTATTCTCTTTTTCCATCCGTCAAAAATTTAAATGTTCATTCCTTGCCCTTTTCTCTTTGCCGGAATCCGCACATTCATTTCCACGTTCGGGAACCGCACGTTATCCGGTTGTGTCACCAGTGACGAGACTATCCGCTTCTGCTCTCCGGTCAGCGGCATGGGCTGCCGTTGCAGGTTTCTCAGTCTGTTGAAATTCCTCAGTGTAGGTGCCATGTCGCAACACGCCACACAAATCCCATATCTCACCATATCCGAAGAAACGGTCTGTCCGTCACCGATTTTAGCCCGGTATACGGCATCCAGCGGAGCCACTTCATAAAACCTCAGATTCCCGGGTTTCCGCTTGCCATCAAAAAAACGTTCGGCCAGCCCGCTCAGAAACTCATCCAGTATCCTGTCCCCGCCGTCTGTCTTGTCAAACAGCAATACCTTCCGCCCGTATTCCACCGCCATGCAGGTGGGGAAAGCCGCCAGCCCGCTGCGTATCACATCCCCGTCCATTCCGAAACGGTGTCCCAGGCGCTTGTAATCCTCGTTTTCCAGCAAGGCCGTATGTTCCGCCGATGATGACAGATGCGCAATCCCCCTTTCCTCGCAGAATGCCGCATCCCGTAGTCTCACCACCCCCGAAGGATAAATCTTCTCCCGTTCCAATACCGGAGTGAGCCGTTCCAGATAGTCCCTGTTGTCCGTTCCGAGGATAGTGGGAATCATGGACTTGTCCCTGAAATCGAAATGGAACATTCAATGGTCGGGGATAAACTCCCTGCCAGTAGCATGAAAAGTTACATTATTACTGATATAGCGTGCGAACCCTTCTTCACCTTGTCCCCGCATACTCAGATATACGGGACGATAGAAAGCGTCCAGCGTCATGTACAGGCTGCCGTTTTCCATACAGTCTGTATTCATTCTCTTTTCCATAAGCATATTATATAATCAGTTGTTTTTTTTCTTTCTTCTGCGGAACAACAGAAGAGACATGCTTCGCTGCCTGACGCCCCGGTTTTTTCGGTTCCGGCTCTTTGGACTGTTGAGACGAACACTTTTCCGGAGTTTTTGTCCTTTGTGATGTCCGGTTCGCTTTTCCGCCCAGCCTGAACTCCCCGTCTGTAATGTGGAACTCCGATTGCAGGATGTCCCTCGCCATTGTTTTGGCTTCCATCTGCAAGGCCGCATAGCCGAAGTCGTGTGCCGAGAGTGGGGCTTCCCGTCTCGCCTTCATACTATCCCCCAGCTTCTCCGCCACTTCCTTGAACTCATACTGATAGCTGAACGGATGGAAATAGTCCGCTTCCATAAGGCCGGCATATCCGTTCTCCGAAATATACAGCAGTGCCGCAACATCATAATTACGGGGTGAGATACCCAGGTCGAAGTCCTTTGTCAAACGGTCAAAGTTATTGAAGTCGGGACGTAAGTCATATTTGCCGGTGCAGACGGCACCTACCAGCATCTCCTTTCCCGACATCTTTTCGGGCGTGAAGCTGCATACCGATTTTCTTAATTGCATATCATCCTTACGCAAGTCTGCTTTTGAGAGTTTGTCGATGCAATTATCGGCCAGTTCAACCATCTGCCGCATGGGAATCTCTATTTCATACAGTTTAAGTGTTTCCACTTTTTTACTAAAATTGAAGAAACTGTCTGCCAGATGTTGTAAGTAAGTGGTACGTGCTTTCATTCCCTTTACACTGTCCGAGAAGAGAAGTACACCCTCATCCGTTGCCACAGCAGACATGCGCTGATTCTCATTGTCTTCCGAAACGGGCAAGTTACCCGCTTCGGCTGTCCGGTGATGTAACCAACGGTCTGCCCAATTTTTCAATAATCCCATAACTTAATTCTTTTTGCATAACTTAATGCCTGCAAAGAAAATACATCATCTGACAACCCACAATAAAGAGGGAACCCGAGTCGGGCTTTGGCGTCCGTTGGCGTATGACTTTTAAATTAGCCGTTTCTCCAGCATCCGATTATAACTTACACGCAAGGAATCAATAAACGGAGTAGTGTCTGTACAACGGTCAAACACTTTTCCCCGTTTGGTATATAGTGCATTTATTTTAAGATGAAACATATCCTCAAAAGCTCTAATTACACTTATCACAGTCAGTTTGTCACCATTTCTCGAACTTATTGCACCGGCAGCCATCAACGCAGCCACCAGCTCAATCAAATCACTGTCTGTACCGTTCCAAGTCAACATGACAACAGATTTATTTTCTGCATCTTTTATTATTTCAGATTTCAATTCAGGGATAATATTTCCATATCTGAATAACTCTTTAACCATTTCTATCTCTGCATCAAGAAGAGATAATGCCTTACCGATAAACACATCGTACAAAACATGTCTTTTCCCCAACATTTGCTCCGATGCAACTTGCATAGAAGCCAATTCTATTTTGGTATAATTCAAGCGACGTAACTTCAATATTTGACTCTCATTTTGTGGAAGTTCCCCAAGCAGAGTTACAAAATTATCATAAGCCGCAGGCAATTCTTCCGCCACTTGTACCATACCCTCCAAGTAGGAGGCAAACAGGTTGAAAAGGAGTGCACTTGTTAATGTTTTCATCGCATCACATTTTAGGTTTTACAAATCATCATCTCCGCATTAAATCATCATGCCCATATTAAGTGCAAGTATTATACCATTAAATATATTATATTCAAAGTCCTTACAATCAAAGATATAAAAACAATAAAAACATACTTGTGCAATTTAAAATTGTAGAATGTATATAACTCGTCCGAAAATCGGACAATTCCTACATTAGCCTATATTTCTTTAATTTGAGGTAAAGTGTACTCCGACTTATTCCCAATAACCTTGCTGTTGTTGTACGGTTATTATTCGTTGCCTCTAATGCTTTTACAATATTATTCCGTTCTGTTCGTTCATTTTTCAGTGTATATTCTTTTAGCCGTTCATTTGAAAGAAGTCCTACGTCTTCTGCCGTTATCCAATCATCTTTTGCGAGCAAAACAGCCCGTTTAACTATTGTCCTTAATTCTCGTATATTTCCTGGCCATGAATACGCTTTGAACTTCTTCTGTGTTTCCAGATCAAACCCTTTCACATTTTTATCTAATTCTTGGTTAGCTATGTCCAACATAAATTCTGCCAATGGTATAATATCATCCAAACATTCAGCCAAAAGAGGTACTTGCACAGGAAACTCATTTAACCTATGAAATAGGTCTTCTCGAAATTTCCCTTCTATTATTGTTTTTTCTAAATCTTCATTAGTTGCAGCTATCAACCTTATGTCTACTTCTATTTCTTTCCAACCACCTATAGGACGGAAATGTTTTTCTTGCAATGCCCGCAATAATAACATTTGCACGTTCATATTCAGATTCCCTATTTCATCCAAAAATAATGTTCCATGATTAGCTCGAGCAAACATGCCTTCTCTGTCTTCCACAGCACCCGTAAATGCACCTTTTACATAGCCAAACAGCTCTGATGCAGCAAGTTCTTTTGGTAGTGTACCACAGTCCACAGCAACAAATGGACCATCTGCACGTTTGCTTAATGTATGAATCTGTGATGCCACCCATTCCTTTCCTGTACCGGATGCACCTCGTATTAGTACAGTCATATCTGATGGAGCTACAAGGCGAACATAATGCTGTAATTTTAAGGACAAAGGGCTTCTCCCCAAATAGAATGTATGTTTTGTTTCGGAGACTTTTCTTTTACGTCCTAACACTTCTTGAATAATACTAAGTGTTTTTTCCGTTTGAATTGGCTTGGGTAAGTAATTCTCAACACCTTTTTTGATAGCATCTACAGCACCCGGTATATCTGCATAGCCAGTCATAATAAGAAATGGAATTTGATAGCCTTCTGATTTTATCCATTCTAATAATTCCATTGCATTATTTTCACCGAGTCGAAAATCTGAAAGTACCATGTCTACAGCCTTCTTGCTTAGAAATAATTTTGCTGTATTCATAGATAACACATAACGGGTATCCATACCATGTTTTTTTAACCAAATAGCAATAATATGCGCATATGCCCGATTATCTTCCACAATTAATATAGTTCCCATCTTTTCTATTTTTATTTTACCTACAAAAAAGAAAGTTTCTCAAATCTTCCCATTATTAAATCCTGGTAGGCGATTCCAGTGTCCAAAAGCAACATATAAATAACTATTTTGTGTATAGTACATACCATCCGGCTAACCTAATATAAGGAATATTGACAAGCGTCTTGAATACTCCGTTAGGAGAACGCTTTACTAAAGCTATCTGCTTATGAGTAGAGAAATAAATGCTTCTATCGGTATCTTCGGTTAATTTGTCGCCAGCAGAGTGGCCTCCGTCATAACAACATACGGTTCTCTCCAACATATCACACTGAACCTGTTGGATTTCCACTGTTTTTCCCTCTAAAGCTCCTAACAGTGCAACTCATACATATTGATAGCAACCATATTTTCAATGACTGCTATCAATATGTACCCTACAAGTATTCGGCGTTGCAGCAATAATTTCATTCAAGCTATAACATCTCTAATTTATTTTATTATCTAAATATTTATATCAAAAAGCAAGATAGACTAGTTTTATTCAGAACCGCCCCCCAAAGCATGATAGAGACTTATGATCCCGTCTATCTCATCAAAGCGATCAGAAACGGCAGTTAATTCAGCCTGTAGCAGTGCTTGTCGGGCTGTCAACACTTCCAGATAGGTGGTATTTCCGTGCAGCATGGTGAGTTCGGCACTTTTCACGGCTCTTTCCAAGAAAGATATTTGCTGGCAATCCAATTCACTTCGTTTGCAAGCCGACTGCCACTGTGTAAGGGCATTATTCACTTCCATTCCGGCATCCAACAAACTCTGGCGGAAAGCGAGTAAGGCTTCTTCTTGTTGTGCCTTGGCTATCTTCAGTCTTGCTACGTTCATTCCCTTTTGAAATATAGGTTGTACCAGTGAACCTACGGCATTTAGAAGCCACTTGCCCGGATTGACAATCATCATTCCTGAGTTATTTGTAAAACCTATCGATCCACTTAATGTTACTGACGGGTAGAAGGCAGACCGTGCTTCATTTGTTGCATAAAAGGCTTCGGCCAAAGCACTTTCCGCCTGTCTGACATCAGGGCGGTTGCCCAACAGCTGTATGGGAAGGCCTACTGATAGATTCTCCGGGAAGCTTTGTGCATCCAGCGTCCCCCTTTCAATGGTATGCGGAGTTTCTCCAAGTAGTGAGCACAATGTATTCTCGATAATACTTACCTGTTCAGTCAGGCTTACTAATGACGATTGGACAGAACGCAGATTGGCTTCCGACTGTGCCACTGCCTGTTCGCCTGTCTTTCCTGCATTTTTCAAGGCATTGGTAGTACGCACATTTTCTGTCCAATAGGCAACGGTCTTTTCACAGATGTCAATCTGCTTGTCGAGCATGAGCAGCGTATAGTAATTGTCAGCAATAGTGGCTACCAACCCGGAACTGACAGCTTGCCGATAATTCTCACTCTGCTCCATACGGAGCCGTGCCTGCTCTTTGGCATTCCGTAAGCGTCCGAAGATATCAAGTTCCCAACTTGCGGAAGCACCTAAAGAATAGGTTTTTGTTGATTTTGCTCCATCGAAACTGCTTAAGGTGCCTTGTGGTGCCAGTGACACCGAAGGCAGGAACGCCAACTTTGCAGAAGCCGCGGATGCTTGTGCCTCCTCGGTTTTCAACTGCGCTGTGCGCAAATTGGTATTATTGACAAACCCTTTTTCTATCAGACTTTGCAAGAAAGGGTCGTTAAATAATTTACGCCAAGATAATGTGGCAAGAGAAGACGTGTCTGCTTGTTGTACGGGGATACTGCCATACAAACTATCTGTTGGCAGACCATTAGGCCTTTCGTATTTGGTATAAACTCCGCAACCGCTCAATATGGAAACGACCAATACGGATAATATTAGTATTCTCATAAATCAAACCTCCTCTGTTTTAGGTTCATCTTCTGTTTGGGATATCTTTCTTTCGGGCATGACTTTTTCCTGCAAATGCTGGAAAATGATAAACAAAACCGGTACAACAAACAGCAGCGACAATGTTCCGACAATCATGCCTCCTACCGTACCGATGGCAAGGGAACGGTACCCGTTGGCTCCCACTCCCATTGCCACGACCAGCGGCAGCAGTCCGAACACCATGGTCAGTGCCGTCATCAGGATGGGACGCAAACGGACACGTGCCGCATCCAACGCCGCATCACGTATGCTCATCCCTTGTCGCCGTCTTTCACTGGCGTATTCCGTCAGCAGGATGGCTGTTTTGGCAAGCAGCCCTATGAGCATAATCAGTCCCACCTGCATATAGATATTGTTTTCGATGCCGAACAGCTTGGCAAACAGGAAACAGCCCGCCAGCCCGAACGGTATGGACAGGATGACTGCAACAGGTATGAAAAGGCTCTCGTAGAGTGCGCAGAGTATCAGATAGACAAACAGGAAGCAAACGATGAAGACGGCAATCACGGTAGTGCCTTGTTCCGACTCGTCGCGGGACATTCCCGAAAATTCATAGCCATACCCGGAAGGGAGTGTCTGTGCGGTCATCTCACGAATCGCTTGAATTACCTGCCCCGAACTGTAACCATCGGCAGGCATCACATTGACAGCTATGGCGGGAAACATATTGAAACGCGCCAGCGATTCCGCACCATAGACTTTGGTCAATTTGAGATACTGGCCGATAGGGGACATCTCGCCCGATGAAGTACGCACAAAAATGTTGTCCAATGATTTTTCATCCAGACGATATTCGGGAGCGGCCTGCACCATGACACGATAGAGTTTGGAAAACAGATTGAGGTTGGAAGCATAGTTGCCACCCATATAGCCCGACAAGGTGGAAAGCACCTCGGCAGGTGACACTCCGTTCTTCTTGCATTGAACGGCATCTACCTCGACCCGATATTGCGGATAGCGCGTGTCGAACGAAGTGAAGGCCATGCTCACTTCCGGTCGTTTGGAAAGTGCGTCGATGAGTCTGGTCGTCTCGGCTTGCAGCTTTTCCGTGCTGCCGCCGGTCTTGTCCTGAACATACAGTTCCACACTGTTCGTATTTCCGTAGCCCATAATCATCGGCGGGGCAAATATCATAATCTTGGCCGCCTTGATGTCCGCCATACGGCCATAGAGCTGCCCGATTACGGCGTTCAGCTTGTCTTTCATGGCAGTGCGTTCATCCCAGTGCTTTAGTTTTACAATCATCATTCCCGTAGAAGGTCCGTTGCCGCTGACCATGCCATATCCCGTCACCTTGGCGTAACGCTCCACTTGCGGGAGGGTTGCCACCCGCTTCTCCACTTCATCCATAATGCGTAAGGTTTCGGACAAGTTGCTGCCGGGCGCTGTACTCACATTCACAAATACCGTTCCTTGGTCTTCGTTTGGTATAAGCCCTGTCTTGGTAGTCCTTATCAAAACGAACAATGCAACGCAAGCCACCGCCAAAAGTGCCGCCGTCAGCCATTTTCTGTGCATAAACCACGAAACACCCTTTTCATATTTATGCAGCAAGGTAGAAAAAGAGGTATTGAACGCTTTGCGAAACCGGGATGAAAAATTCAGTTTCTTTCCAGTCTCTATTTCATGGTGTGGAATCATGAGCAAGGCGCATAATGCCGGGCTTAATGTCAGCGCATTGACAAGCGATATGCCGACGGCTACTGCCATGGTGATGCCGAACTGCATATAGAAAGTGCCCGTAGTGCCTCCGACAAAGCATACCGGGATAAACACGGACATGAACACCAACGAGGTGGTGACCAAAGCCGACGAGATGCCTCCCATGGCTTTGACCGTTGCCGTATAGGGCGACTGATACCCTTCGTCAAACTTCGCTTGGACGGCTTCCACCACCACAATGGCATCGTCCACCACTGTGCCGATGACCAGGACGAGGGCAAAAAGCGTGATAAGGTTCAAGCTGAACCCCACGATGTTGAGTACCGCGAACGTACCTACCAGCGACACCACTATGGCAATAGAAGGGATGAGCGAGGCGCGGAAACTCTGCAAGAAGACAAACACGACAATGATGACTAACAATATGGCTTCGAGCAACGTCTCAATCACATTGTTTATTGAAGCATCCAGAAAATCCTTCATGCTCAGCAAATCGGCTATTTCCATATCCTTGGGCAGCTGCTTGCGCACTTCTTCCAGCGTCTTGTCTATCTGCTCAATGATTTCGTTGGCATTAGAGCCGGACTGCTGTGAAATCATACAGGCCACACCCGGGCTGCCGGATATGGAAGTGCTCATGCTGTATGTCAATGCCCCCAACTCCACCGTTGCCACGTCTTTCAGTTTCAGCACTTCGCCGTCAGGCAAGGCTTTGATTACCAAGTTTGCAAACTCCTCTTCCGATTCATAACGCCCGCGGTATTTCAGGGTGTATTGGAATGTATTGCCGGAGTTTTCTCCGAAACTGCCGGTTGGCGATTCAATATTCTGTTCACCCAATACGGCTGTAATGTCAGAAGGCACCAACCCATGTTGCATCATCAACTCCGGATTCAGCCATATCCTCATGGAATAGTCCGCCCCCATAATGTTGGCATCGCCCACACCGGGAATACGCGAGATGAGCGGTTCGACGTTTATTTTTATATAGTTGCTCAGAAACGTGTCGTCATAAGTGCCTTTCGGACTGTAAAGACTGAATATCTTGACGGTACTGTTCTGCTTCTTTGTGGTGAGCACACCGTTTCGGGTGACTTCGGCAGGTAGCAGACCCTGTGCGGAAGCCACACGATTCTGCACATTCACCTGTGCCATATCAGGGTCAGTTCCCTGTTTGAAATATACCATGATGGTCGCGCTTCCGGTATTGGTCGCGGAGGAGGTCATGTATATCATATCCTCCACCCCGTTAATGGCTTCCTCCAGCGGAGCTATGACGCTTTTCTGTATGGTTTCGGCATTGGCGCCGGTATAGCTGGTTGTCACCTGTATGGTGGGTGGAGCTATGTCGGGAAACTGTTCGACACTCAGCTGGTTCAGCCCGATGATTCCCGCCATAAGTATCAGCGCGGAAATGACCATGGCCAGTATAGGCCTGTCTATAAACAATTTGAGTTTCATATAGGTGCTCCTTTCTTATTTATTGTTTATATTGACGGGACTTCCTTCGCGGACAAGTCCGGCACCTTCGGCGATTATCATGTCACCAACCTTCAGTCCCGAGGTCACGATAAACTCCTTGCCTCCATTGGAAGCGGTTGCCTCTATCTCCACCGATTCTGCCTTGCCGTTAACCACTTTGTATGCGAACCGTTTGTTTTGTACTTCAAAGGTGGCGGACTGTGGAATCACCATGCAATCCTTTCTGTGGTGGGTGATAAGCACTGTAGCGACACCCCCATTCATCAGTAACTTGTCGGGATTGGCGAAAGTAGCACGCATGACAACTGTCCCCGTCCGCGCATCCACCGTACCGCTCACGGCATCAATCCGTCCCATATGCCGATATTCCGTTCCGTTGCTCAGCAGCAGCTTGACTTCCGGCAGGGCTTGCAGCATTCTCTCCAATGTGCCGTATGTCTGTATCATGTTCTGCATTTGCTTTTCCGTTATGGAGAAATAGGCATACATTTCATCATCATTGGATACAGTGGTAAGCGGCGTGGTGATAGAGGGATTGACGAGCGCCCCCACTTTATAGGGTATCATGCTTGCCACTCCGTCCACCGGGCTGCGGATAACCGTATAGGAGAGATTGTTGCGTGCGTTCACTTCCGCGGCGCGAGCCTGTGCCAATCCCGCTTGAGCTTCTCTCAATGTGTTTTGTGCCGTCTGCAAGTCAAAATCCGACACCACTTGCTGGTCGCATAAGATTTGCTTACTCTCCGCAGTCATCTGTGCTGTAGCAACCTTTGCCTGAGCACTCTCCACATTGGCCTTTGCTGTTTCCAGCGCAGAGGTGTAAGGTACTTGGTCGATGACAAACATAGCTTCACCTTTGCGAACGGCAGCGCCTTCATTGATGCAGATTTTAGTGATTTGCCCACTCACCTGCGGACGTATCTCCACATTCCGGCTTCCTTTGACGGAGGCACTGTACCGTTCGGTCACTGCGGCATCCGTGCAAGCAACCGTCATCACCTGATAGTCATTGCTGACTGGTGTCTGAGGTCTGCGGGCACAAGATGCGAACGTAAGTATGGCAAATGCTGCCACCCATGTCCGTCTCATACTGCAGACTTTTGTAAATACTTTCATATACATAAGATTTTTTAAAATTAGTAACAAACCTATGTGACAAAGTTCGGAGTTTTCATACTAAAATAACATATCCATATTCTGCTTATTATTGTCCATATTTGATATAATCAATTAAATCATTTGCTTTCTAAGGAAAATTCGAGCATTGTATTGTCTGTATTTGATGCAGTTTATATACTTTTGCAATCGAAACATAATAAAAAGAGGATTCTATGGAAAAATATAGTTCTTTATTGATATTCAATTCTATCGTTCAAAACGAGATACCGTCATTGCAAGCCTATAAGGATGAGCTTGTTCTATTGACATTGACCCCCATAATTGATATACAAAGTATTTTGTTCTCAATGAAAGTTGATACATTCATACTGATTGTAGTCGAACGAGGTACATGTAAGATGCGTGTCAATTATTTGCCATATCAGGCCTATAACGATATGTTCATCGTTTTACGTGAAGGGGTTTGGGTGACCGATGTGTCTGTTTCTGATGATTTTATGGCCTATGCCATCATTGTGAAACGTGACTTCCTCCGATCCGCGATGGGAAACAATGTGCTTCCGGTACGCGAGCTGTTCAACCGCAGATTACTTTTTCCAGCTATGCCTGTTGAACCGGTAGATTTTGAGAGAATTATAGATTATATCAGGCAGTTAAGACGTAACCTTACACTTCACACTCATATGTATCAGTCCAGTCTTATACAGAATGCGCTATGCAACATCAATTTGGAGCTATGGGATGTCACTGCTCGTTACCTTGCGAACGAATCATGTGAAGAAGAGCATACGCCCACTGTACGAGAGAAATTAGCGTTTGAATTTATTCACGCAGTGCATCAATATAGTAGAACAGACCATGAGGTGGCTGCCTATGCCGACCGTCTGAACGTGTCGCCCGCACACCTGACACGTATGGTGAAAGAGGTTACCGACAAGACCGCTTCTGAATGGATTGCCGATTCTTTGGTAAACGAGATAAAGTTTTTGTTGCATCATCCCGGTAACAGCATTCAAGCCATTGCTTCCGAAGTCCGTTTTTCTGACCAAGCTGCCCTAAGCAAGTTTTTTAAGAAACATACGGGAATGACTCCGGGAGAATATCGTAAAGTGATCAACAAGAATAGCTAATGAGATGTCAATATCAATTATAATTTTAATCTTGAAAACTTGAAAATAATATCCGTATTTTTCTATTCAAACACATCTTCCACCCTCACCGCACTGTAAGCGGAAAAATATCCGAGGCATCCCCCCGTGAAGTTGGCTATGGGATTGGCGGAAGTACGCTCGCTCAGCCCGAGGGAATACAGGTAATCATACGCACGGCGGTCGATGGTCTGCACTTCCACCGTGATACGGTCGCCTTCGTAGAGGATGTCATTCCGGTCTTCCTCCTTATTCTCTTCGGCGGTGTCCTCATCCATACAGGTGATGTCCACGAAGATGATGCCATCGGTATCTCCTTGGTCGGTAAAGACATTCCATCGGTAAGGCTCGCCGTTGCGGTACATACGGTAGCAATAGTAGTTCTCTTCGCCCTTGATGTCCTCTACCTCCACCTCATAGTAGAGCATACGGCTGTTCATGAACTTTTCCCATCGGAATGCCGTGGAGAGGATGACAGCCTGCCGTTGCATGACGGAACTTGACGTATAGATCTTTCCGCCCGTTTCTACGGTAAGCGTATAGGCCGTACCAGGTGCGCCCGTCAGTTGTGACGGGGAACGGTAGCGTCCGTCTGCCTCATACAGCAGTTCTTCGTTGAATCCTTTGTCGTCAGACAGGATGACGGTGGCATCATCCCTGCCGCACACCTTCACAGAATCTTCCATATCGCGTGTGGTGGTAATGAGCACCGAAACCGTTTCGTTGGTCACGCGCCCCTCAATGACTACCTGCGGTTCTACAGTACGATAGTCCATCTCTATCTCTTTCTCGCATCCCGCCACGATAATCGTCAGCAGGACGGATATGCATAATAGGTAACTGGTTCTTTTCATTTATCGTCAGAATTTGAAGTTGAACGAAACGGAGGGAATGATGCCGAACAACGAATACTGCACGGTTTTTGTTCCCGACGGTTTGGTGTCATCGTTCTCAAAGGTAATGATATACGGATTGTACCGGTTGTAGGCATTGTACAGTCCGAATGACCATTGCCGTGTGTAACGACCCACCTGCTTGGTATGGGTGAAACTGAAGTCGAGACGGTGATAGGCCGGAGCGCGGTAGCCGTTGCGCTCAGCGTAATAATAATAGGTGTCGCCTCCAATCTCATACTTCGCGCTTGGTGCCGTCAGCGCCTGCCCCGTGTTGTACTTCCATGTGGCGGAGAAGTTCCAGTGGCGCGACAGGTCGTACATGGCTACTATCGACAGGTCGTGGCGGCGGTCGTTTCCTGCGGTGTACCAGCGGTTGTTGTTTATTCCCTCTATCTTGTTCTCCGCCCACGACAAGGTGTAGGCAATCCATCCGGTGAGCCGTCCGCTGTTCTTGCGCAGGCACAACTCTGCGCCGTATGCGCGCCCCTTGCCGCCTTGAAGCAGTCGTTCTATTTCTATTTCAGAGTTGAATGACTTGCCGTCGCGGTAGTCATACACGTTGTCGATGCGCTTGTAGTAGCCTTCCACGGAAAGTTCATATTTCCGGTCAGCGGTCAGTCCGATGTAGCCGACACTGATTTGGTTGGCGGTTTGCGGTTCGGTCAGGTTGCTGCTCATGGTGTAGCGGTCAAAAGGCATCGACATACTGCTGTTGCGTATGGCGTGGATGTTCTGGGAGTTGCGGCTGAATCCTGCTTTCAGGCTGTGCCGCTCCCCCAAGCGGTAATGAACACTGAAACGCGGTTCAAGGGTGAGGTGGGTTTTCACGAACGAACCATTGCCGTAGTCCAGCGTTTCCGTGATATTCCCGTCGCCGTCCAACGAGTAATAAGGACTTCCGCCTAATACAGAGAATGCATTAAATCTCAGTCCTGCCATGAAGGTCATTCGGTCGGTCATTTTCCATTCATCGTTTATCCAGATGCTGTTCTCCCATGCGTCGCGCTTTTCCTTTTCGTGCAGGTCGTTAATCTGCCACTCTGCCGATTTCAGCGAAATCAGTGCCGATTGCAGCCCAATATTGACGGTATGCCTGTCGGTGGGCAACCACGTAAGCGATTCCTTGAATGTCAGCTGCCGGATGTAGCCATCCATTTCGTGATTGGTATTCAGTACTTCCATGCCGATGTCGCTGCTGTAGTCCGACCACGAAAGCGATGTGCCTGCATGAAGCTTGTCATTGAAACGGTGGAACCAGCGTAAGGCAACCGATGTGTTGCCCCAGTCCATATCCATCAGGTCATCCATGCCCATGTTGTCTTTTCCCTTGAAAAATGAGAGCGACAGCATGTCACCGTCGCTTATGCGCCAGCTTAGTTTAGCGTTCAGATCGTAGAAGTTCATCACGTTGTCCTTGAAATCCTTACTGCCTTTCAGCAGCAGGTCTATGTATGACCTGCGTGCGGCGGCAAAGAATGACAGTTTGTCCTTGACGATAGGTCCTTCTACATTCAGTTTCGCCGAGAGTAGCCCGATGCTGCCATTGACGTGAAAAGCATCCATTGCCCCGGTTTTGGTACTGATGTCGAACACCGACGAGGTGCCGCCACCGAACTGTGCGGGTATCTGCCCCTTATACAGCGAGGCATTGGTCAGTGCGTCGTCGTTGAATGTAGAGAAGATGCCCATCAGGTGACCCGCATTGTAAACGGTGGCTCCGTCAAGTTGGATAAGGTTCTGTGAAGACGTACCACCACGCACCTGATAACCGCTGGAGCCATCGCCTTCGGACTTCACGCCGGGCAGTAGCTGGATGGACTTGATAATGTCCCGCTCGCCGAATAGTACGGGTGTCTTTGCCATTTCTGCTATGTCTATCTTTTGCACGCCTATCTGTGCCTCTGCCACCCGACCCTGCGGGGAGGATGAACTGACAATCACTTCATCCAACATCTGTGAATCTTCTGATAATTGGATATTAAGCGACTTGTTTTTGTGCAAATCCAAAGACTTTTCATAGGTAATATAACCTATGTAGGAACAAACAATAATCTGAGTTCCCTCTTGCAATTGTATCGAATAATATCCATCCTGATTTGACGTTGTTCCTTTTGTCGGAAATTCCTTATTGTAAACAACTGCACCTACCAATGGCTCACCACTTTTCTTGTCTAAAATTTTTCCTTGTAGCATGATGCTTTTCTGTGCAATGGCATACTCAGATGCCAGCAACAATAACAATATACTTATAAATTTGGTCATTCCCTTTTTCTATATATTCTAAAAGTCGATGTGCAAAGTTCGGTATATATTATAGATAAGCATATGTTTGAATTAAACGGCTATTTGTCCATATATGACACATATTTCTTATTCATCCAGATCAATATGATAAAAAACTAATTATGACTCATTTCCCCATATTTCGACCTAAAAACAAGAATAGAAATGCTTGCCAATAATGCACCGTAAAAATACGCGGTAGAAAAATCGCCCAACCATTCAGAAATGCCAGATCCAGCAAAGATTCCGATACCAATACCCAAATCCCAACTTGTTTGATACATGGAAGTAGCCGCTCCCCGTTGTTTTTCAGATGCCATGCGAACAAACAATACATTAAATGCGGGATGGAGGGTACCGTATGCAATACCCTGCAACAAAGCGGTAAAAAGATAAACGGGAATAGAAGCATTTGGATGATGAATAGCAATGCTTTTGATGGAAGATAAAAGGAAAAAACTTACTGCAACCATAATCAATCCGCTTGTGATAAGTATTTTTAGATTTCCCCTATCTGCAAATTTTCCCGATAGCAGTCGGGAAAGACCTAACCCTACGGCCATGAATGTATAAAATAGTCCGGCATTACACGCCAATCTCATATCTTCGGCATAAACCGCGATATAGGCAGTTGTCATACCATAAGGTACGGATGCAAGCATCAGAGAACATGCAGATCGAATTCCTTTATTTATAAAAAGCTGATTCCACGAGATTGGAGCGCGAGCAGCTTTTCCCCGAGCACGTACAGTAGTTTTGATCTGTATGGCTAATATCCATCCTAAAAGGCTTATCAAAGACACCCCGAAAAATATCTTTTCGTATGGTACATAATCCTTTAGGTACAGGCCAAACATAGGCCCAATGCACATGGAGAGAGTATTGGCAACTCCATAATACCCTAATGCCTCACCTTGCCGTGTAGATGGAACTATATCCACAACAATGGTATTGCCGCTTACTGTAGTCATACCAAAAGCTATACCGTGTATGATACGTAACAAAATAAATAAGCTAAGAATACTGGCCACCGCATACCCACAAAATACAGCCATAAACAAGAAATATGCGGCTATATAAATGGGACGCCGTTGAAACGAGTCGATAAGATACCCCGTAATAGGACGAATAATAATACAGGCAACAGAATAAGTTGACAGCACTATACCAACAATGGCCTGTGGTGTTGAATACCTTTCTATCAAATAGAATGGCAGCAACGGCATGATGGCATAAAACGAGAAAAAAAGCAAGAAGTTAGCAGCTGTCAAACAGCAGAAATCCTTCGTTAAAAGACTATCGTTTGGGTTCTTCATTCGTGTTGTTTTTTATGTATCCAAGGTTTAAATACTGATAATATCAAGACAAGTAGCAACAATATATTCTGCACAATGCCCCATTGTAAAGATGTGATAATATTTACTGCCATGTTACTTTCTGTGGAAGTGTAATAGGAAAGATCAGATATGTGTCTGGCGTTCTCATTGATACATGGTCCCATGATAAAAGTACCCGACACAAGCATAAAAATCGTTATAATCCATTTTACAATCAGCCAACGATACCTAAAAAATCCCCATTTAGTAAAAATGCCATATAATATACCTGTTATTATAATTCCATTGGCTGATGGAATTATAACATAATCATCCAATATTTTTAAAACACACGAATACATATACATTCGGTCGGCATTACCCAAAGGAGGATTAAACAGCAGAATCAGCATACATATTCCAGCTCCAGTCCATCCAATGGCAGAGAGTAAATGAATGGCTTTCAATACTTTTAAACCAGTCGCATTTAATGTCTTCATTATTTTGTTGTTTTTGATATTTACTGTAATTGTACAAAATTATCGGATTCTATGCAAAATCCGTTTAGCTATTTATGCTTTATTTTTGTCCGCTTGTGATCATTTATGTAGAGACTCTAACATATTCTTAATGAAGCTAAAAATTGGAATATAGATTACAATATAAAAAGAAAACGCCAAGATGTAGGGTAATAAAGTATTCTTTTGACTTAATGCAAAATATGGAGAATATATAGTTTGCTTGTTTCTAAATAATTGCCTGTTAAAAAATAAATACCCTAATTGTTTTTATTTTAATTTAGGTGAAAAAATCAAACGTTTTGATAGGTGTAAATTATTATCATATTACAATTTGAAAAACACTCAAATTGTCTACGAATCAAGATATAGTAATGTTCCATACTTTAGCAAACGATTTGAAAGCGTAGCTCAACCAACTCCTAAGGAATACCGTATTTAAATAAAAATCATGATAACACTTTAAGATAAAAAAAAATTCCGCCTACGTAATCTACAACAACCTCTTTTGGAAATATTTCTTTACAAATAATTATTTATATAGTAGCGTATTGATTGAAACGACAACAATTCTCTCGAATCTTGCCGCATTTCCTTATCTCTTTTTCCTCAAATAACGATTTCCTCATTTTTATTACCCCGTCATGACTTCCCCTTGCATGGTTCAGGGTGCGAAGCTACGGACGGGGCCCCTAAAAATCTGCAAGGCCGCTTCGCGCCCTACGGGTTTTGGCGAAAATTTTTCAATCCGTCCAGCCGGGCGGTTGAAAATTTTTCACCAAAAGCCTTGCATATTTTCTCCCCGTCCGTATCTGCCCCCTGAAACGAGCAAGGTGAAGCCACCGACAAGGCATAAAAAAAAAGTCAATGTTATGAAAAAGAGAATTGAAATACGGCAGGATTGGAAACGAGGCTTCGGCTCCGCTCCAACCGGCATTAAAAATTGGGTGAAGTGGTCGCCGGTCGGTTTCGTGGTCTATGTGGCGGTGCGTTTCGTGTGTACCTTTTTGGGTAGTGTGGCGATTGGTTTAGGTAGTGTGCTGCCCATGTTGGCAGTTTTGGCGGTGGTGGTCTTCCTCATCCGTGCCGTGTGGCGCATTCTTTGCGTGCTTGCCCTTTTTATCCTTGTTCTTTGCGTGATACTCTGACAGAATATGAATCATTTTAAAATCAAATCATTATGACTAAAGTACATTTATTAGGAGCTAACAGAAGTTACGACAGAAGCGTTCAGACCGTTTCAGTCAATCAAGTGGTAGTATTGGAAGGCTACAGCTATGACAGCTATGTTGTGTATGAAGTAACCCGTGACAAGTGGGGAATAACCTATCATCTTGTCAATTTGCGGACATACGAGTTTCATACATCCGACCTTATCCGCCCGTTATCGGAAAAATTCGGAATAGGAATCTATTACGATGATGCGAACCCCAGGTTTTTAGATCCGTTGGAAACAGCCGCTTTACTAACCAAGGCAAAAGAGAAGAAAGCCGAAGAAGAAAAGAAAGCGAAGGAAACAAGAGAGGAATACGGACGTATCGCCAAAATCGGTGTGGAGCGTTTGCGTCCCCTTGTCCCGACGGATGCAAAGGCGGTCATTATCGGCACACTACGGGTAAACGAGTGCGACAGCTATACGGACTATTATGACTACAGTATAGCAAGAACCGTCATTTTAGGCTTTTCCAAACATACACGCAACCTCTTTTCAGAAATGCGCAAGCATGCCGCCAATTTTGAGGGAACAGCCTATTTGGCGGAATATAACGCAGATTACGAACACCGTGAAAATTACAGCATGGGAGACGGTATGTATCTGGGCAGGAACAAGTACAGCGGTTGGACGGTTGAGAAAGAGCCTATCCACGACCTTGAAAAATTCATAGAACGGTATGCGCACACCGCAGGGGATGAAGCCAACCTTTGTATGAAAGCACCGCAGAGAAACAGCGATACGGCAGAACAATCCACAGCAACCGCAGACCTTTCAACCCTCAGTCTTGAAATCGTGGAATACAGCGAGAAGGCGATTGCCGTATTCGGTGACACCAGGCCGATAAAGGACATTCTGAAAGACTTGAACGGTCTGTTCCGTGCGAACCTCACCTATAAGGGCGAAAGGCGTGCAGGGTGGATATATTCCAAGAAGCAGGAAACGAAAGTAAGGGAAGCACTCGCCACGTGCATCCGTGTATGACAGCATGAACGGCAGGGCGGAACAATCCGCCCGCCTATCAACGAACCCATAAAAAAGTAACGACATGAGAACGGAAACAAGAACATACACCCTCTATCGGATAACCGAGTTATCCGAGGAAGCCAAAGAGAAAGCACACAACGAATGGTTGTACAACCGATATTTTTACGGTTGGACACACGAGAACCGTCAGACCCTTGATACCTTTTGCGAACGCTTCGGCATTGTGTGCCGTAATTGGAGATATGACGCATGCAATTACAGCTATGACTACCGCAGCAGGCAGGAAGACTGCATAGACGGGCTAAACGGTTGGCGGTTGGCGGCCTATCTGATGAACAACCATTGGAACGACCTGTACACGCCAAAATATTTTTGGAAAGGGACGAAAGAACGAAAAAGCAGGATATTTGTAGATACCTGTTGTCCCCTTACGGGCTTTTATATAGATAACTGTATTCTTGATCCGATTTATCAGTTCTTGAAATCCCCCACCGAAAATATCACGTTTGACAGCCTTATGAACGAATGTCTCGACAGTTTTTTCCGTGCTTGTCGGGATGATATGGACAGCACCCGGACTTTGGAATACTTCACGGAAGAAAGCAACGCCAACGGTTGGGAATACCTTTCAGACGGAAAACTATTCAATTAATTATCAACATTTAAAACTTATCATTATGAAAACGAACAAGAAAGTACAGACGAACAGCGTACAGAAAGCAGAGAAAGAAAATGCAGTAAAGGTGACCGCTTTGGCAATCATCCCGAAACCGATGACCCTACTCACACCGCAGGACGTGCCCACGGCTACCGAAGTGACAGAAGCACCCGAAACGGCAACCGTTCCCACCATTACGGAAGAAGCACCGCAGCAGGCCACGTTCAAGACACCGCTTGCAACGGCCACAGCCGAAACAGACCTTGACATCACCACCGTACACCCAAGCACGGACAACCACCGCAAGACGTTCAATGACGCATCCTTGCAGGAACTTGCGGAAAGCATTCGGGAAGTGGGAATCCTGCAGGCCATTGCAGTACGCCCACGCACGGAAGGCGGTTATGAAATCATATACGGTGAACGCCGTTACCGTGCCTCATTGCTTGCAGGAGCAAAGACCATAAAGGCAACCATATATAACAATGTGACGGACGATGAAGCGGAAGACATGTCGTTAAGCGAGAACTTGCAGCGTGAGCAGGTACGCCCCACTGAAGAAGCAAAAGCGTTCAAGCGGTTGCTTGAAAAGGGCAGATATGACATGTATTCACTGACCGCCCGTTTCGGACGGAGCGAGAAATATATCTATACCCGATTGAAACTGAACGAACTCTATGCGCCTATCGGTGAACTGTTGGACAATGAAACAATCACTGTCAGCGTAGCCGAGGAGATAAGCACCTATGAGCCCGATATACAAAAGGACGTGTACGAGAAACACCTCAAAGAGGGGAACGGTGAGGATTGGACGGGATATACATTGAACCTCTTCAAAAGGTACTTTGAAAAATACTATACCACCGACCTTGGGCAATACAAGTTCGACAAGACGGAATGCAAGACATGCGTACACAACGCAGCCAATTACAACCTCTTTGCCGAGCATAACGGGTGCGGACACTGCACCAACCGCAAATGTCTGGAAGCCAAGAACGCAGCCCATGTGGCAAAAGAGACGGAGAAACTTTTGAAATCCGATCCGAAGCTGGTTGTCGCACGCCCCTACTACGGAAGCCGTAACGATATGGCACTACAGAAATTGGACAAGAAAGGGCATGAAATCAAGGAACTTGACTACAACGTATCGGCAAGGGAATTCCCCAAAGCACCCGAAGCACCGAAGAAAGAGCAGTTCACCCAAACGAAAGAGTACGAACAGGCGGTGCAGACATTTGAGCGCAGAAACGAGGAATATGCCCGAAAGGTGGAGGAACTTGACCGCATGAAGGAGGAAGGCAGGATAAAGACCTATGTAAAGGTAGGACAGACAGAACCCGAACTCTGCTACGTGGAGATAAACAGGAAGGAAACCGCCCCCGTCACTATCGGGACATTGCAGGAAAGGGACAAGCGTTTCAAACAGCTTTCCATCGAAAAGACCGTTGCCGATACGAAAAAGATTGTCCGTGAGAACGACTATCCCGAAAGCCCGTTCACGCAGTACGAAGACGGTATGGTTTATTTTGCCATGCTTGCCCAACTTCAAAGGAGACATTTCCCGCTTTTCGGCATCAAGGACCAGCCTTTCGCATTGGACGAGAAACAGCGGATGAAAATCGTTGCCAAACTGACGGACGCACAAAAGACGGTAATCAAACGGGACTTCATCAGCCACTTCCTTTGTGAGAACGGCCACGGAGACAACAACGCATCCAAGCTGCTGAGGGACTTCGCAAACATGCACTTCCCCGACCAATACGGACTTGTCAAAGCCACACACGAGGAAGAATATCAGAAACGGCATGAACGTTTGGAGGAAAGGATAAAGGAAATGAAGAAAGCGGAAAAGAAAGCTGCCAGGGAAGCCGAAAAACAGCAGACGACAGAAAAGACGGAAAAGAAGACCACCGCCCCGAAAACAGAGAAGCCCGAAAGCGGAAAAGCCGCCTGACCCCAAGCGGAAAGCATGTGCCGGAAACAACATCCGGCACATCTTTTTCACCGCCCCAAGAGAACAGAGGGCAGGGCCGGACGACCCCACCCACACCGCCACCGTAAAACCTTTTAAAATATCAGCGAATGAAATATATAAGAATGTTCCCGGACGTGGAGTATTCCACCGACAGGGATTTTTTCCTTGAAAATCAGATTGTCTGCATTGTAAGCAGGGAGGGCACGAAGTTTTGCAGCCTGATAGAGAACCGTCTGTTCATGCGTTCCCAAAGCCGCCATATCAGCAAGCGGATGCAGCTGCATATCATGTGTGAAATCCACAAGGAAATCTGCCGCCTTCGCTATGGCGGCGAGCCGGTGGAATGACCTGCCACACCCCACACCTGAATTCCTCACTTCCTAAAAAAGTCGGGCAATCCCTATGCGGTTGCCCGGCTTTTTTCTATTTTTGCAGGGTTGAATCAAAAAAAGAAGGTTATAAGATTAAAGAATTTGAATGATAACATATTAGAATAGCTTTTAGCTGTTTATTCCCGAACACGAAACGACCAATTTTAATGCAGGAGAATAAACGAGCGGAGTCCTTGTCATATCCATTGGCACGGACTTAACTCGTCTCCTGCGAGGCGCTTGGTCGTGCCTGTGTTCGGACTTGTTAAGTTCCGTGCTTTTTTTCGGCACTTAACAGTAATTACGGACAAGGCATTAACAAAAAACTCATGGAAATATGTATGACAGGAATGTAGCCATTACCGGCAGTACCATTGAAAAGACAAGCCGGTACGACCGGTTCAGGGAAGACAATATCCGTATGGAACTCTATCGTATTATCCTTGCACTTTATGATGAAGGATACCGCATGTTCTCCTGCAATCTGAATACCTATATCGGATTATTGGCGGCAGATACGGCCATCATGCTCCGTGAAGCGGACAAATGCCCGGAGATACATCTTTCAGCCGTCATCACCGGCACACGCTATCCGGCAGATACCGACAAAGTGTATTGCGTCTTATATGATGACCTGATAAAGAAGGCGGACAGCAAGGAGACGCTTTCTGAGAAAGACAGCCTCACCGGTGCGCTTGCCGCAGGCCATATCATCTGTTATTACGAGGACTTTTCTTTGGAAATGCAGCGGATACGCATGTCCGCCACTCCTTGTACCAATATCCGCAAAATGATATAGGCATCTATTCTTTATCGCAGGTTACAACAACTTTTCCAGCCGGACAATCCGTTTTTCGGTTGATGGATGCGTGCTCATGATATATTCGGTGAACGAAGGCCGCTCCCCACCCGTTTCCGCCACCTCCAGCCGACGCAGGAACGAGAGCAGGCCCTCCCCGCAACCGTAACGTACCGCATACGTGTCGCAACGGTATTCGGCATATTTGTTGATATTCACGTCTGCTATCCGGCTGATGCCGTAAATCGTATGATGCAGCAGTTTATAAAGGCTCCACCAGAGCTTTGCCATCCCCGCTACGGCAAAACGGACAGCCGGGACCACGGCGATTACCAGATTGCCTGCCAATCCGAAAAACAGTGCAGGAAGAAGGAACAGCCCGTACAGACAACGGTAGCCCAGCGACTGCATCGAGAAAAGAAGAACCTGATAGACGAAATCATAATGCGAGATATGCCCCACCTCGTGACTGATTATCCCTTTGAGTTCCTCATCCGTAGCCACCCGGAGTATGCCGTCCGTCAGACCGATGGTATTGAAACCGAAGGTCACGGCGTTCGTGCGTGCATCCCTGTTGCGGTAGATATTCAGTTTCCTCTCCATCCCCATTTCCGAAAGCAGGCGTTCCAGCCGTACCCGTTCCTCACCGCCCAGCGGTCTGTAACCCTCTTTCATCCGCATCAGCCATACGTTCAGCGGTGAAAGGCTGTACAGAATATAAAGCAAGACCATATAGAAAGGCAATGAACAGACCAGATGATGCGCAAAGCCGTATCGGGCAAACAATCCCGGCAGGAAGGAAGGGGACACCCATTCCACGACAGCCAGTAGCAGGACATAAAAGGCCGATATAAGAATAATGTTTACCACCGCCACATAAGAGAGCAGAAGCAATTTGAATAAAATGCGGAATATCCTGAGTGTTGTTTTCATACGTATCTGATTGATTAATTAACTTCCGGCTAAATATAGAAACAAATTCCGTGCAATAGGAAACAATTACTCTTCCTTTGTTTTCATTAAGCAAATTTCATAAAATCAAGAACGGCGGGATACCCCACCGTTTTTCCTGACCGGCCTGACAACGGCTATTCTCCAGCCGTATCATTCGCAGTGTCAAATGTTACTGTCAGTTCCCTTTCCTGTCCGAAATTGTCCCGGACAAAGAATTTCAGTTCCGAGCGTCTGGCACTTGTCGAACGGTAAAAGAGGGTGAATACCTGCCTGACCGGATTTTCCCTATCCAGTTCCGGCACTTCCGCCAACGGCCTCACTTCCCGATTGACGAGTCTTACGCCTTCACTGTCCGTCACCTCTCCCTTGCCTTCCATCTGGATGTAACCGATTTCATACTCCGCCTTTTCATAGTCCCCTTCACGGTCAAGATAAAAGCGTATCTCCACCGTTTCACCCGTTTCAATCTGTTCTTGCAGATACCATGACGAGAGGCTGAAATCATAATCCTGCCGGATGTCTATATCATCGTTGCAGGAACCGAAGGCCAGCACCGCAAAGAGTGCGCCTATACATATATATAGTACATTTTTCATTTTTAAGTTTCTCCTTTCTCTTTTCATTAGTTAATGATAAGGCGGACTCCCAGTCCTACCTGCGTATGGAAATTACCCGCATCCGTTCCGAACAGGGCCCTTTCCTTGACTTGCAGCAGGAGCATCATCCGGTCGGTCAGATAAGTCTCAAAGGCCGCAGTCAGCCCACCGCCATAGATAAAGCAGTCACCGTTTGTCACCGTCGCCCCGTCAGGAAGCAGGGAGGTTCCCCGGTTGACCGTCTCGAAACCGCCCAATGCCGAGAGTCCGATACGTAGACATACATTCCGGCCCTTGTCCCACAATACGGGAATGAAGTAACCGAGTTCCCCTGTGAACTGCGCTTTGGGTATCGCCTTATTTTCATAGGTGTACTCCTTTATCTGATAATCCAGGCCATACAGCCAATAGGTACGGTTACGGTTGGTATGTGTAAAGGCCAGCGAGGTGAAGTAGTGGCGTTCACCGCCACTCTTCCATGAAAGGAAATGATTCACCCCGCCCGTCGTAAACTGTATGCCCGTCTGCCCCGGCAAGTCACGCTGCGCGTATGCTTCGCCCGCAAGGAGCGACAGTACAGCAGCTGTCAATATGAATAATATTCTTTGCATATACATTATATTATATATAGGTTATTATTTCAGGTGCAGCTCACTGATTGGTTTTGCCGCCACAAGGTCTGTATTCTCTATGCGGAACGACTGGTGACGGGCACCACCCTTTTCGTAAATCTCCACTACCAGCAGCTTGTCATCCGGCAGTGTCAGCTTGGGCAACACGAAGATATTGCGTACCGTGGCCTTGCCGTCCACCGTTGTCAGACGGTTGTAAGTCCTTACCGGCTCTATAATATTCTCCTGCATGGCCGTGCGCCTGGCCACCTTCTTGTCGACCACCTTGAAACGGATATGGTCAATGTCGAACGATATGTCCGAGGTGTTGCGCAGGGAAGTATGCAGGTACAGCAGGTCATTGTTGATATAGATTCCTTTGAGCAGGGTCTGTATGCCGTACTTCTTGCAGCCGATATGCCTGATGTCCCTTTTGTTCTTCTTATACAGCGTGTACATGATGCGGTTCACCACCAGCGGTGTCTCCCCGCCGAGTTCCTTCAGTTTCACGAACATGCGGTCGTCAGCCGCCCCGCCCATCGGGTTCTTCCGCAGCCAGTCTTCCATCTCAATGGAAAGTTGTGCCGGTTCATTCTTATATACCACATTAAAGGAATAGAAGCAGCCGTCAGCCGTAATGACCGAGAAGTTCGTCTCGCCCTCAAAGCCCTTTACGGCAGACTTGATACGTACCACATTCTCCACCCCCGTAGCTTTGTCGGCAATGATGTCGTAGGAGCCCAAATCCACATATTTCACTTCCGAAGGGAACAGGATATGTACGGTCTTCGAGAAAGTCACCTCGATGAGGTGCGGTGCGATAATCTGATTGGTGGGGAAAATCCTTGTTTCCACGGATTCCTGCGCCTTTACCGACAATACGGTCAAAAGCATTACTAATGATAAAATAATTCTTGTCTTCATCTGATTACTGTTTTTTTGAGATTAATAGAAGTTGATAATTTGCTTTCACGGCCACCTTCACCTCACGCATCTTTGTGGCCAGGTATTGCGACCCGCCGCCAAGCACGCCCCTTGTCACGTCCATGACCAGTTGCTGCGAGGCACTGCGTGCGAATGAGATGCTTGTCCCGAAACTGCCCCCGATATTGGCGGCGGCTTCCTTCATGGCGGTACGTTCCGCCGTGTTCGGGACGAAAAGTCCTTCCTGCCCGTCCATATCGTAAGCCACCAGTTCCACCGGCAGGATATTGCCGCCGCTCTCTATGGAGTTTACCGTGACCGCCATCCGTTGCCCCTCGATACGCACCGTGCCATATAGCGGAGTATTGGCAGGCACAGGCACGCCGCCCACTTGCAGCGGTTCCAGCAGCCGGAACTTCAGTCATGCCCCGGTGGTCACCGTCTGGTCTTCAGCCACGCAGGCACGTATCGTATTGGTTCCGGCAGGCTGTCCGGCACCTACCGCCGTGGCAAAACCGTAATTGCGGGGTATCGTGTCGGGAGCCGGTGGCGCAGCCAGCGACGAGACCACGTTTTCCGTGGCACGTCCGGCGGCTATGGCGGCAGGGTTACCGGACGGACCGCCCGACTGTATGCTTTTCACCTGCCCGCCCGTCTGTCCGGGGAAATAGCGTGCCGCCATCTCATACGACTTCTCCATCAGTTCCAGCGGGTCCTGCCCATTCCGTTCACGTTCCAGCTTTTCATTAAGCTCCTTCACCTGCCGTTCCAGATCGCTTACCCTGGGATTGTCTTTCGGTTCCTGATAGAACGAGGCTATCTGTCTTGATATTTGTTGTTGCTGTTGCCGTGACTCCCGGATAGCGTCCTGTTCCGGTGCCGCCTTTTCCGGCTTCAGCCCGTCCGACGTGTCCGGTATCAGGTAATCGCCCGCCATGTCCTGCAAGGTTCTTACCTTTTCCTGCCTGCGCTTCTTCATCCGCTCCAGTTCGTAAGCCTTCTGTTTGTCGGCCATCGTCTCCGGTGCGATAGCGTCGGGTATCGTTGTATTGATGCCTGCCGTCCCTTCCACCGTTTCCGTTGTGTCCGGCTTGAAGATGAACCAGATGAACCCGGCGCAAAGCAGGGACAGAACAGCCGCCACGCCATAGAATTTCAGCTTGTCGGCAGCCTTGCGGCTTAACTTTTTCCCCTTTTCGGGTACGGACTCCGCTTTCCGCATTTCCTTGTCCTTTTCTTTCTTATCGGATTGTGTCATTGGATATATTGTTTTTTAATGGTTGGATACTGTCCGTCTGGGGAAGCGCAATCCTTTGGAGATGCCGTACCTCAATCGGAAATTTGTCTGTTCCGCAGAAACCGCCCACGATGCAGGCAAGGTCGATGGCGGCGAAGAGTCCGAGCAGGTAAAGGATGACAACCCTTTGCTGCCGGCAGCTCAGCCGCATCCAGCGTCTGCGGAGTCCGTCCACATGGCGGTCTATCCCCGTTCTGAACGGGTGGAAGACCTTTTTTGTCCCCTTATCTTTCATACTGTCCGATGTCCTTGTTTTCGATGATGGTAAAGCTCTCTATCAGGAATCCCTGCGGGTTGTTGTCGCTCCGGGTTACATTCCTCAGACGGCAGGTGGTGACAAGAGACCTTTCGGTAACGCTGCTCGAACGGATGATGTGCTGCCGGCAATAGGCCTTCATTTCGTAGGGATAACTGTCGAAGTTCCCCCTTATGCTGTCCACCGTCAGCGTCTGCGAGATGTTTCCCGCTATCATCCGGTTGAAATAGCCTTTTTCCTGCAAGTTCCGGTAGTAGCCGATGGCGCTTTCATCCGAGAGGTAAAGGGCACGCTGCACATTGCTTTCAATGGCGCTCTTGTCCGGTGACAAGGAGAAGAACAGCTCGTGGAAACGTCTGATATGTTCCCTCGCTTCCACCGGACGGTTCTGCTGCACGTCCTGCGAGAGTGCCAGCATCAGCGACTTTCCGCTGTCCAGCACATAGATTTTCTGCCGCTGCGCCTCGGCGAACCCGTATGCCTTTCATACGGAAAATACCGTTACCAGCGTACACGCCCCCAGGAATATCATCCCGAACAGCCGTAGCTGCCGGAACGATGTCTCGATGTTCTTTAATGATTTGAATTCCATTTTCTTGTTCTGTTTTTAATGTTATACAATTATGGATGTAAGGTTAGAACATTTTCTTGATACGTCCGGCTATCGCTCCGCCTGCTGCACCGCCTACCGCCGCGGCACCGTTACCGGCCATCTTTCCGGCACCGTTTGCCTTCTGTCCGTAAGCTCCGGCACCGCCCGCCTGGATAATCCACGATGAAACGGTGGGGACACAGAAGTAACCGATGATACCTATAATCATGAAAATACAGTACACTTTCCCCGACGAGTCCGGTATGAATGCCGGGTCCTGCATATTCTCTATGTCCTGCTGCAACATCAGTATCTGTATGCGTGAGAGGACCGCTCCGAACAGGTCACTCACCGGCAGCCACAGATAGATGCAGATATACCGGGACAGCCAGGTGGTCAGCGTGCTCTGGAATCCGTCATAGACGGCCAGCGCGAAGGAGACAGGTCCCAGGATGGACAGTACGATCAGGAAGAAGGTCCTCAGCGTGTCTATCAGCAGCGAGGCCGCCTGGAAGAAGAGTTCCAGCAGTTCGCGGAACCATCCCCGGATTTTCTCGCCGAGTTCGTATATCTTCTTCTGTCCGTACATGTTTATCATCGTGTCCATGTCCCCCAGCGACCAGCCCAGTTCGTCCAGCCTCTTGTCATACGCCTCGTCGCTCACCAGGAAGGCCTTCGCCGGGTCACGCAGCATCGCCTCGCGTTTCAGCCTGTCTTTCTCTTCCTGGTATTTCCTCATGTCGAAGGTCTGCTGTTCGACCAATGAGGAGGTCGCTTTGCATACGGGAGAAAGAATCCCGTTGATTGTGCCCAGTACCATAGTGGGAAAAAACATGATGCAAAGGCCCAGCACGAAGGGCCGAAGCAGGGGGAACACGTCTATCGGCTCGGCCCGGGCAAGGGACTGCCATACCCGGTAGGCCACATAGAACAAGGCGCCGAGGCCCGCCACTCCCTTCGCTACCGAAGCCATGTCTTCACACAGCGGCATCATTTCATCATACAGCGAGCGCAGAAGCTCGTGAAGGTTTGTCCAGTCTATTGATAATAATAACATAGTCTTCTTGATTTAACGGATGAATGATTACCAGTAACGCTGGTCGTGTGTCCCGTACAGGGAGAGCACCCGTGCGGCATCCCCCTTTTCCTTGCTCCGCAGGTACGACACACCGATGTTCTTGCGGGTATAGTACCATGTCAGGTTCTTGTATTCCAGCACCTCGCCGTATATCCGGTTGATGATGTCCAGCCGTTCCTTGTCCGTCATCGAGAGTCCGGTTGCCGTGGTCACTTCCTTCAAGTCCAGCAGCAGGTCGCTGCTTTCCTTGAGCAGTCTGTTGTACCCGAAAGCGATGGCCGATAGCTCTTCCACCGTAAAGTTGGGGTCGCCCGTCATCGTGTTGAAGTTCGTCACGTAGATGTCGCTGATGTCACCCACCAGAAGGATGGTCTGCTGCACCTTGCGGGCGCCCTTTACCAGGTCATGCACCGACTTCAAGGCATCGTAATAGGCCTTCCCTTGCTCGTAAATCTTTACAGTCTCCTGAAAGTTGCTCCACATGTTCTGTGCCGTCGAGGAGGTCTGTACGATTTCGTTGGCCGAGTTCACGATACTCTGTGCGAGGTTCGTGGGGTCTATCACCGCCCATTGCGCCTTGCTTGTCACTGAAAGGGATGACAATGCCATAAACAAAATTATCGTTCTCTTCTTCATGCCCTATTTCCTTTCTTTAGTCAGTAAATACCGGCTGTCGTCGTCACGGGCAAACAGACCGTAACTGCCGAACAGCAACACCTCGCTGCCTGAAAAATACCCGATGCATCCGGCATCCCTGTTCCCGTGCAGGAAAAGGTCGTCACCGCCGCGCAGCGGGATATTGATTTCAACGTAGGCCCTTTCTCCGGCGAACAGCGTGGCCTTGTATCCCTTGAAGCCGTCCGTCAGCCGGTTGGATTTACGGATGGTCAGCGTCGAGCCGCCTTCCCTGTTCATTCAGTGCCCGCAGATGCGGTCATGTTCCAGTTCCTTTCTTATCTCCCCAATCAGGTTCAGCAGGTCCAGATTGGTCAGGGTGGCGTCTCCGAGCGCTTCCCTGCATTGGCTTAATAAATCTTTCTTACTCATTGTGTTTTATGGATTAAAGGATTGTTTGTTTTCCTGCCGCTTGTTTTCGGCAAGCTGTCTGATAGCCAGCTCGATGTTTCCATCCAGCTTTTCCGTAAGCCGGGTAAGCTCCAGTTTTTCAGTCTCTTCGGTGGTGTAGCAAAGGTACTCTTCAACCGAAACTTCTGTCGCATATACCGCACTTTGTGTACCGCCAAGCCCTATCCAGACTTCTTTATAAAGCCGGTTGGCCGCATTGGCAAGATTGATAGACAATATCTGTGAGCGTTCCTTGTCCGTCAGGCCGAGCAGGTTCTGTATCTGGTCGAACTTGTTCTGGTATTTTCGTTGGTCAAGCAGTATCTTGCAGTCCGAATTGTTGATAATCGTCTCTTTCACAACGGGGGAAGAGATAATATCGTCCACTTCCTGCGTCACCACAACGGCTTCGCCGAAAAATTTTCTGACCGTCTTGAAGAGATAACGGATGTAGTTTGCCATACCTTCCTTGGCGATTGCCTTTCATGCTTCCTCAATCAGTATCATCTTGCGGATACCCTGCAAGCGTCTCATTTTATTAATGAAAGTCTCCATGATAATGATAGTCACCACCGGAAAAAGTATGGGATTATCCTTCACGACATCCAGTTCGAATACGATGAACCGCTTGTTCAGTAAATCCAGTTCCTTGTCCGAGTTCAGCAGATACCCGTATTCGCCGTTCTTGTAATAGGGCTCCAGCACGTTCAGAAAACCGTCCACGTCAAAGTCCTTCTCGCGCACGTTCTTGTCCGCCAGCACCTTGCGGTAGTCTTTCCTTACAAAGTCATAGAACGAGTTGAAGTTCGGCTTTATCTTCCGGTTCTTCTTTATCTTCTCGATATACAGGCTGACTGCGTTCGAGAGCGCCACCTCTTCCGAGCGCCGGGGCGGTTCGTCCTCTCTTTTCCACAAAGTCAGAATCAGCGTCTTGATGCTGTCCTTCTTCTCCACATCGAAGATGTAATGTAGGCTCGGCACTCGACGCCTTGTCGTATTGCTACGACAGGTTTTCGAGAGCCTGCCCCCGAACCGTACGTACACCTCTCGATGTATACGGCTCTCCGTTGATAAATGCACTTTATTTTTCATGTTCTTGTATCTTTGCGTTGCAACTTGGACATACAGCGAGAGTTTTTCGGTTTCTGTTTAGCATTATTCTGTTCCATTCGTACTCCTTTGATAGAGTTTTGAGTGTACGGACGTGGTGCATAACAGTAGGACTTTCTACTCCGCAGAGTTCACAACGATTAGTTTTGAGCCTCTCCACCAATGTTGGAGGTGGCACAATTACGGTAAATGGTTGTGTGTCGCAATTTGTGTTTGCGTTTGTTGTTTGGCGTTTAAATCCATCATCATACAGTATTCGGTACTGTTGTCGCCCTTTATCATCCTTGTATGGGATTATAAACTGCTTGTTTGTCTCGTACTTTTTCTTCAACTTGCTTATTGTACTTCTTAGCTTTTGAGCAAGTGTTAGATACATACTGTACTCCATGATGTAACCAAACTTAGAACATGTGGCAGATACATTATTAGCAATACTGTAATAGTTATAGAACCCACGTATTTCCCAATTGAATTGGGCTAATATATCGTGTGGTTGCATAGCTGTTAAATGTGACCGGGATTTTGGCTTCCAGATTTCTTTGCCGTTTGCTTGCTCGAAACTTATGGCATCGTACTCTTTTAGCTTCTTCTTTACGGTCTCTATTGGCAGCGTAAGCACAACTCTACCATTAAAATCACGCTGGAGAACTCCTTTACGATTTCGTTTCATCGCATAGGATTTCCTCACAGAGAGTTCATACCCAAGAAATTTTGCAGTGTCTTGTGCATGGGTTATCAACGTTTTCTCTGCTGAGAGTTCAAGATTAAGAACATCGCTCATGTATTTCGTGATGTCAGCTTTAATCTTTTCGCAATCTACTTTAGAACCAATAACTCCAATGATGAAGTCATCTGCATATCTTACATACTTCATTCTTCTGTAATTTTCGTCCATATCATGACTACATGGTATATTACGCATCTCTATTTGTAATTTCTTTGCTTTTTCTGTTAGCTCTGCCTTTACACAAGGGTCAGTTTCTACTTTAAGTTTCTTTCTTAGATTTACCGCTTGGGTATTCTTTTGAAAGTAGACTGCATTACGTCTTTTTTTCTCACCTTTATTGAACCTTTCAATATACTCGTTTATGTACTTATCGAACTTGTCGAGATAGATGTTAGCCAATATTGGGCTAATAATTCCACCTTGAGGTGTTCCTGAGTATGTGCGGTTATATTTCCAATTATCAACATATCCTGCATTGAGAAACTTTCTCACCAACCTTAGGAAACGTTCATCTGATATTCGTTCTCGAAGAGTATCTATCAGTATGTTGTGGTTTATATTATCAAAGAAACCTTTAATGTCTCCTTCTATAAACCAACGTGTTCCTGTGAACTGATGTTGAATATGTGTTAATGCAGTATGGCAACTTTTGTATGGTCTGAAGCCGTGTGAGGTGCTTTCAAAATGCCCCTCATAAATAGCTTCTAATATCATACGTGCTACCTCTTGCACTAACTTATCCTCAAAAGATGGTATTCCCAATGGACGGTTTCCGCCATTCTTTTTGGGAATATATACCCTCTTTGCAGGTTTGGGTTGATAAGTCTCATTTTTAAGACTTTCAATAATATGTTCTATTCTCTGAATGCTCATTTGGTCTATTGTTTTGCCATCTGCGCCTGATGTCATGTTACCTTGCTTGGCGTATATACGCTGATAAGCAACATAAAACATATCTTCATTGAATAGGATACGATACAGTCTTTCGTACTTATAGTCCGAAACTTTGCTGTGTAAACATAAAGTGTTTAATACTTTCTCTGGATTTCTCATACGTCTCTCACGTTTTCCTTTGATTTATATTAAAATTATCAACTGCTTCCCTTCGCCATGTACAAGGCTTTCCCCTGTTCGGACTACTATGGAAGCTCCGTTGCCATGCCGAATATTCAAGAGCAAACTCTATAGCCTTACGGCGTTTCGGTTTAGGCAATCCCCATTTAGTTAGCGTAATAACTATTAGCGTGATAGACTGTCGGATGCGACGTTCGCTCTTTTCTCCGTTTATTACGGTTGTGCTGTAATTAGTTCTTGCCTCTTCTCCCGAACGACTGAGAAAAGGTATCACAGTATGGCGTATATAATTGTCTTTCGCCATCGCTTCTTCATTTGCCACTGAGCTATCGTTCAACCAATCAGGCTTCATCCTCGTGTCTATCGTTCCCCCTCGCAATTCAGTCGCAACATGACAATTTGTTGACTTATCGCTTTTCCAACATGCTGCACTCCCCCTCGGGTTTCCCTTTAGGATAAGTTGGCTGGGAGTAGGTTTCCTTTTCATTTTGTTACATTTATGAAATTTGAACTCTAACCTAATCTCTTGCTAAAGAGATATTTACTACGCTTCCATTATGGGCGCACCCTCGGTGAAGAACGGATTGAAGGAAATCGGGTCATTTTCCTGGTAAGTGAAATACACTCCGTCATCCCCGTTCGTCTTCTGGCGGATCAGGTCGCACAGCCCCTTGTATGAATTTCCGGTATCCACTAGCAGGATATGGGTACCTTGTTCCCAATACTGCCTCACCATATGGTTGGTGAAAAAGCTCTTTCCGCTGCCCGACGGGCCGAGGATGAACTTGTTCCTGTTGGTCACTATACCCTTCTTCATGGGCAAATCCGAAATATCGAGGAAGACGGGCTTTCCCGTCAGCCGGTCCACCATGCGCAGCCCGAAGGGGGAGAGCGAGTTCCGATAGCAGGTTTCTGCCGTAAAGAAGCATAGTGCCTGTTCGGTGAACGTGTAGAAGCTCTCTTCCGAAGGGAAGTCCGCCTCGTTTCCCGGTATGCCCGCCCAGTAAAGGACCGGCAGGTCGGTGGTATTATGGCGGGGTGTGCATTCCATCAGCGCCAGTGCGCTGCCCACGTCGTTCTTCACCCGCCGCAGCTCATCCCCGTTTTCGGCCCATGCAATCACGTTGCAATGGCAGCGGACGGATTGCAGCCCGTTGGTATGTGCCACGTTCAGGTATTCGTCCAGCCATTCCTTGTTTATCTGGTTGCTCCGGCTGTAGCGTGAAAGCGACTGCATGTTCTTCGCCGTCTTCTCGAAACGGGCGAGGTTCTCGCTGCTGTCGTCTATGAATATCCACTGGTTGTAGATATGGTCGCAGGGAAGCATGATACCCACGGGCGAGGCATAGCTCAGGCGGCAGTCCGAGCGGTCCGTGGAAAGACGCTCATAGCGTCCGTCGGTCCGTACCCTGCCCGGCAGGTCGTCGAGGTCGGAAAGGGTATGCAGGCAGAGCCGTTTGTCGCCGATACGCATCCCGTCCGGGTTCAGCTGCATGTCCTGCAACATGACGCTTCCGTCCGAAGACAGGGTCAGGTACCTCTCGATGATGCCCGGTCCGTCTTCCGTTCCCGTTATCTCTTCCGTGGACAGCCGCTCCAGCCTGGCAAGGCCGCTGTCATTCACGATACTCTCGAACTGTCCCACCGACTCCATGAAACGCTCCATCGTCTCCCTGTCCTGTATCTCCTTCGGCACCAGAAATTTCCGGCACAGCGTGTTCCAGTTGCTCTGCTGCCGGGAGCGTTCCCTGGTGGTCTTGGTGAGAAACAGGTAGCAGGTGTGGTTGAGGTAGGGCCGTTCGTTGAAGTGGCGTTCAAAACTGCGGGAGAGGAAGCCCGGGCCGTCTTTTCCGATGTCGGGCCTGTATTTCTCCGTGATGAAAATATCCTGCTTGTGGATGATTGAATAGTTCGGCAATACCTTGATTGCCTTGGCTCATGTGGCGTGCATCGCCTCATATTCCGCGGATGATACCGAAAACACTTCCGGCAGTGTCACCCGGAAAGCCACCGTGATGTCGGCGTCCTTGCTGACGATGCAGCCGTGCTCCACCGCCATGACGGGGAATTTGCTTTCCAGTGTGGATGTTGTCAATGTACTTCTCATGATTTACGATTGTTGTTTTTTAATCAGACGTGTGATACGTTTGCGTGAGAGGATTCTCCTGGGATGCTGCCGGGCGGCAAGGAGCTTCATCAGTCCGTGGCTGCCGAAACGCCGGTTCAGCGAAAAGGTCAGCCAGACCACTGCCGTGGCAGCCGATACCCCGAAGCCGATACACGTCCATTGCCCGATGCCCGCCGTGTACATGATGACGAACACCACGAACACGGCAAGCAGCCCGAAAGCAAAAATAAAAAGATACTGGGCACGGAGCCCTTTGAACTCCACCTCACGGCCCACGCCTTTGTTTATCTCAAAGTCAGACATAAGCTGTTGTCTTTTATCTGTTCTTAGAGGAAGAATGACCTCAGGATAGTGGCGGCCACTATCAGGAAAATGCAGGCTCCGAACCATGAGCTGGCGGTTTTCGAGGTGTCGGGGTCGCCCGAACTGAATTTCTGGTAGACCTTGACGCCACCTATCAGGCCGATAATGGCACCCACCGCGTACACCAGTTTCGTGCCCGGGTCAAAATATCCCGTCACCAACTGCGTGGCTTCCGTGATGCCCGCCTGTCCGTTTCCTTGTGCCATTGCCGCACCCGCTGCCGCCAGTACGGCCAGCATCATAATCAATCTTTTCTGTTTCATTGAATTCCGTGATTTTTAAGTGATTTAAAAAGCCACGGGCTACCCCTTGCACTATCCCCATAAGGCAGCCCGCAGCCGCTTATGGTTTAATGGTTCAGGGGGTAAGTTCCGGCAGGCAATCAGCCGGAGTCAAAATACATCTTTCGCATGGTTACATGATTGAATGGTGAAACTTCATTGTTAATTCTCTCCCGGGATGAGGGTCTGAATCATCCCGAATCGTAATAGCCTTTTGCTCTCATTGTCTTTACTGTCCTTATCGGTTTATTTCAAATATTCCCCACACTTGAATCCCTTGCGGGGCATATAGTTCTCAAAGGAGGAGGATTTGAACAGCCACATCCGGTTCGCCCACCGGGCAAGGTCACGCTCGTACCGCGTAGGCGTCCGTTCATTTCCATAATCCCGGAAAGGGATGACAAAGGGGGTAATTCCCAGTTCCCTGAGTACATTCAACCGGAACAGGTCCTGCTCAATGGTCGAATTGAATCCTATCAGTACGTAACAGGTTATCTTGTAGGGCTTCACGTGCTTTACCATCTCTTTCAGGCGGTCCCTCAGGTCAAGCTGCGGCAGGTCCCATGCGATATGGATGTTCTGCTTCATCCTGAGCCTGTTCAGGTGCCAGGCCTGTTCCTCGTCCATAATCCTTACGTCCACGCCGTGCAGCTTCACGGGCTGGCCCGCTTTCATCAGATAGCTTACCGCACTCCTTCACTGCGGGTTCGCAAAGAAATTGTTGTCCAGCACCTCAATCCATTTCCCTTTCGGGTTCAGTTCCACCGGTTCCACGGTCTGAATGTATCCTTCTTTCTCACGGACGAGGCAGAAAGGACACTTGCGGATGCAGCCTCTTGAAAAGAACTGGAGCGAAAAAGGGTATTCGGGGTAAATGGAATAGTCCATCATCCGGCTGTTCTCCACTGCTTCGGGAAGCCTGCCGGCTATGTCATACCCGGTGCCGCCCCTTACCACTTCCCCCACATCCAGCAGGTCATAGTCATAATCAGGCGTGAAGGTGAATACCTTGCTTGCCAATACCTTGTCATACCGCTGTCGCGGTGCCGCCCATTCCACCCGGTGCCCTTTTGCCTTGTAACAGGCCGAAAGGCGCATCAGTGCGAAATTGGGGAAGTTATGCCCGTCCACATCTACCAGTCCTATGTTCATACAAATAAAATTTAATGGTGAATAGTTCCTGTTGTCTTACCGGGTGAATGCCGCAAGCGGTCTGTCATCCCGAATCGTAATGGCCTTTTGTCATTGCCGCTGTCGTTTTATGGATAAGTTAATGGAATGATTGTCTCTCCGGGAGTCGGCACGTTTCCCCCATAAGGGGAAGCCGCCGTTTGTCAACTTGAATCGAAATACGTCATAAACATGGATGATACGTTTTGTTGTTGGTATTCCTGCCGGTTCTCTCTTTTTACAGTGATACGGGCATCAACCCGTATCGAAATAGCCTCTTGCCATTGTTACCTCCTTTTTTAATCGGTTAGTCACTGTCCGGAGCAGCCCCGCCCATTTGCTCGGCTTCATCCAGAAATTTGCTGATACGGCTGTCGCTGCCATTGATACTTTCCAGTATCGAGCGTTCAATCTGCGTATCCCTGATATGGTGGATCGCCCTTAAAAGGGACAACCGTCTGTCTGTCGGAATCTCCCTGCCGTTGCAGAGGTCGATGATTAAATCAAGCTCTTCCGGCCCTATGCCGGTTGCCCCGTCCGAATAATCTTCGCGGACACAGTTCAGATCTTCCAGTTCCTCGTTCAACTCGTCGGTATCCACTCCGTCACCGTTTCCTCTCTGTCCGTCATCGCCTTCATGTCCGCCGGAACTCCCGTCCGGGGAAGCCCGCCACTCTTCCACACGCTTGTCCCGGAACAGATCCGGGATGCGCTCCGGCGGCACTTGTGCAGCCTTTGGCGGTGTCGTGTCCCCGTTTCTGCCAGCAAAAGTAGAGGCATTTTCCTTACCTGCAATAGCCCCGGAACCGGTGGCGTTCATTGGCGGCTGCTGGCGTGTCCCATAGCTTTTCGTGACGACAAGGCTGTCCGTTTCCGACTGTTTTTCCACCGTTTTTTCACTGTTTCTCTCCGCAGTCTTTTCTGTGGGCTTCATCGCCGCCTTGACAGGTGGAAGCTCTTTCTCCTGCCTTTTCACGACTGCCGGAATCTCTTTCCTGCCCGTTTTCCCTTTCGCCTGTCCACGTCCCTTCTTCCGTTCCTCCTTCACCGGATCGAACCAGCCTGCCGCACCCCGCAGGGCTTTCGCCATGCGGCGGCGTGCCTTCCCGAAACATATCTCGCCAAGCTGCCCCCTGAACAGGAACTTGTCCATGAACAGATAGGCGAACAGCAGCCAGAACAGAACCGCTCCGGCTTCATAACATAATCGCATATCCATAGCTTAAAAGATTTTGTTGTAACTCTTCTGGCAGTATGCCTTCACCTCATCCGAATGTTTCTCGAAATGTTCCCGCAATACATTGTCAATGTAATTGCCCACCGTCAACTGCCGTTTACCGGCAATGCCGACGATGACCGATATTTTCCGGTGCAGTTCCTTGTCTATATAGACACCCTGCCTGCCTTCGCATTTGTAAGGGGTGAGGAATCTCCTCATAAATTCGGTCTGTGCGGCTTTCAACGTTTTGGATGCGGCCTTTTCCGGCGTCTCTTCCGCTTCAGATTCCGTCTTTGCCTTTTCAGCCGTTTCCCTGTCCGTTTCCTCTTTGGGGGGAATGGACGGTGTTACCTTTTCCGGCGGACTACCCGCCATCAGGCTGCGCAGGTAGGCTTCATCCACCGGATTCTGTCCACTCGTTTTCTTTGCCATGACTATACAATTTTGATTGTCCGCATGATTTCATCCATAAGCGCATCAAAGCCGCACTCCTTCGTAAAGCCCGCATCCGGTGCAAACAGGGTGCTCCGGTAAACCGGGCCGCCCGTAGTGGAGAGGTCTTTGGTGAAGTTACTGCGCACGGGAACACGGGTTTGGAGACAGTCCAGTCCCAGGAGGGAGAAACCTTGCTGGTAAATGTCATATAAGACGGTACGTTCCCTCCGGTCCACCATATTCCAGAACATGCACAAGGCTTTCAGATTGGAGATGCCGGTCCTTATCAGGCGGTCATTGACAGTCGTGGCAAAGTTCAGCGTACTTTCCAGCACAAGGCGGTCTGCCTTTATCGGTACGAACAGATAATCGAGTGCACTGATTGTGGCAATCACCCCGTCACTGCCCATTGTTCCGGGCAGGTCGAACAGCACCACATCATAATGCACGTCCGCCTTTTCCTCAAACGCCCTTCAGTCCGTCATGCAATCCGCCGGGGTACTGCCGATAACAGGGTAAGCCTTCTTCTTCAACCGCCCGGCCTGTTCCACCAGAAGATTCTGATAGACGGGTGTGGTCTTTACCACTTCCATATCCCGCTTTTTCTGTTTGATGATTGAATGCTGCGGATAGTCACAATCCACTATCGCCACATTCAGACCTTTCACATAGTGCAGTCACGACGCCGCATAAATCGCAAAGGTTGATTTACCCACGCCGCCCTTCTGGGAGGCGAACGAAACGAATACGGTTTTCTTTCTCTTTTCCATTGTTACTGATTTAAGTGAATAAATTGATTTATAGACAGCCGGATGAACAGCCGTCTGTCTTTGGGGCTATCTGTCCGGTTACTCATTCTGTTATCTGTTCATCCGGTTAGCTATATAGTTATTTAATTATGCGGCTACTTGGCTATCCGGCTATCTACTTATATGGCTACTCTATTACATGGCTATTTAATTATGTAACTATTCAGCTATCTGTCTATTCGGCTATGTAGCTATATGGCTATGTACATATTCGGATAGCTATTCACATATCCGATTGCATAGCCATTTATCCGAATATCTGTTTATCCGTCTATACATTTATATATATGTATAGCTATATATCCGGATAAATGCCTGTCTGAATATCTACCTGATTGCATATCTGTTTATCCGTTCAAATAGCTATCCGGCTACAAATAAACCTCAAAAAGAGCATCCATGAAGTACCCCCGGCTCCAAAGTCATTCATTGGCGGGTGTTGGCGTGATACGCCATGATGCACGGACAGAAAAAACTATCTACCTTTGTCGCAGGGAGAGCGCAGCCCGTTCTCGGTAAGAGAACGTAAGACAAATCCTTCAGACCTTTAATCCGGCACAGCCGGATTTTAATATGCGTCAGCATATAGCAAGGTGTACTTTCAGCGGTTGAAAATATTTCCAACCGCTGAAAGTACCGCCCCGAAAGGTCTTTCGGAGGCAAAGGTTCTCCCAAGTCGAACCTTTTAAAATTTTCATGTATGAAAGATGAAACAAGAATCCGTAACGCCGCAGGGCGCAAGGTGCTGGCAGACCCGCGTACGCACCGCTATTACCTTTGTCTCAATGACAGTGAGAACGAGAAGTTTCTCACTATGTTCGAACAGTCCGGCATGAAGAACAAGGCCGAATTTATCTTCGCCCGTATCTTCGGATGAGAGTTCAAGGTGGTGAAGATTGATAAGGAAGCGCAGGAATATTATGCCCGGCTGACCGCTTTCTATCAGCAGTTCCGCCGTATCGGAAACAACTACAACCAATGTGTAAAGACCATCCATACCATTTACGGGGAGAAGAAATCGCTTGCCTTCCTTTATAAACTGGCCGAAGAAACCCGCAAACTGGAGGAACTCTGCAAACAGATTATCGAACTGACAAAGCGGTACGAAAAGGAGTATCTCACTAAAAAGGAATAACGTCATGGTGTCGAATATCACATCGGGCAGTTCATTCTATGGAGTGATTGCCTATAATAAGATAAAGGTGGATGACGGTACGGCAAAGGTATTGTGACATCCTAAAATAGCGGCGGATACTTCCGGCAATGTACCGATTGAACACTGTGTACAGGCTTTTGAACCTTACATCGCACTCAACTCGCACGTCCGGAAACCGGTTGTTCACATCTCATTGAATCCTTCCCCGAAAGACATTCTTTCAGAAGAGCAGATGACCGTACTGGCGCAGGAGTTCATGGAAAAGTTCGGTTACGGGAACCAGCCCTATATCGTATGGTTGCACGAAGACATAGACCGCAAACACATGCACATCGTTTCGGTACGTATCAACGGGCAGGGTGAAAAGATAGACCACAATCGGGAGGCTATCCGGGCACAGAACATCTGCCGTGAAATGGAAGTAAAGTACGGGCTTCATCCCACATTCGGAGAACACGGTGAGCGGGAGCTTTCGAGTCTACAAAAAGTGGATTATCCGAAAGGGGACGTGAAAGCACAGGTAAAGCATACCGCCCGAACCTTGCTGGAATGTTACAACTGTCACTCGCTTGCCGAATATGGCACTCTTCTGAACCTGTATAACGTAACCGTTTATGAAGTCAGGGGAAGTGTGGACGGGAAGGAATACCACGGTATTATGTACGGAGCTTTGAATGATAACGGACAGCAGGTGGGAACACCTTTCAAGTCCAGCAAGTTCGGTAAGGCATTCGGTTATGAAGCACTGCAAAAGAAGTTTGCCGCTTCTACTGAAAAGGTGAAAAGGAACAGCCTTGCCGAAAGGACAAGACAGGAAGTCATTAAAGCCATGCAGGACATCGGCACGAAAGAGGATTTCGCCCGCAGGCTGAAAGAGGCGGATATAGAGACGGTTTACCGTATCAATCCCGAAGGACGTCTGTACGGCATCACTTTCATAGACCATACCAGCCGGACAGTGCTTAACGGCTCGCGTCTGGGCAAGGCCTTTTCGGCCAATGTGTTCAACGAATTGTTCAACAATCCGGATGCGGACCGTACAAGGCTGATACCACCGTCGGAGCAGGATACACCCCGGCAGGAACAGGATACGGAAGAAAGACTGGAAAGGAAAGAATACCGGCAACAGGAAAATCAAGGCTATCAGAGTGAACCGTCCGGCAGTCTGATTGATACGTCCGCACTCGGTGCCATTGACATTTTCTCCGTACTCATGGAAGATGACCATACGCACGAGTACATCGATCCGGCCTTCCGCTTCGGACGCAGGAAAAAGAAGAAGCGCAGGCGCAAATTATAATATAATAAAGGTATAGAACAAAAAGTCGAATTTTAACAGTTACAATTATGCAGAATGAAGATGATTTAAGAGGTCTTGCCAAAGTCACGGACTTTATGCGGGCCATCAGTTTTCTATTTTTGGCGATACACATCTATTGGTTTTGTTACGGCTGGCTACACGAAATGGGCTGGACGCTTGATATTGTGGACAGGATACTGTCCAATTTCCAGCGTACCACCGGACTGTTCTCGTCCCTTCTTTACACCAAACTGTTTTGTGTCCTCTTCCTCGGTCTGTCCTGCATGGGCAACCAGGGGGTAAAGAAGCATGAAATCACATGAAGGAAAATAATTATTGCGGCCATAGCGGGTGCCATACTCTTTTTCCTGAACTGGTGGTTACTGTCCATTGACGCATCATCCGGTGTATGCGCCATACTTTATACCACGACATTGGTCGGCGGTTTCTTCTGCCTGTTGGCATCCGGTTTATGGATTAGCCGTCTGTTGAAGAACAATTTGCTGGAGGACGTTTTCAATACCGAGAATGAATCGTTCATGCAGGAAACCCGCCTTATGGAAAACGAGTATTCCATTAATCTGCCGACCAAATTCTGGTACGGGAGAAAGGAATGGAAAGGCTGGATAAACGTAGTGAATCCTTTTCGGGCCAGTATGATTTTAGGTACACCGGGTAGCGGAAAATCGTATGCCGTGGTCAATAATTACATAAAGCAGGCAATAGAGAAGTCCTATGCTCTTTATATATACGACTTTAAATTTGATGACCTGTCGGTTATTGCCTATAACCACCTGATTAAGTACAGACACCGCTATAAGATACCGCCCAAGTTCTACGTGATAAATTTCGATAACCCACGCAAGAGCCATCGCTGTAACCCGCTGGCACCGGAACTGATGACGGATATTTCAGACGCTTACGAGTCGTCGTACACCATAATGCTTAACCTCAATAAGTCGTGGGTGCAGAAGCAGGGGGACTTCTTTGTGGAATCCCCGATTGTCCTGTTTACGGCGATAATATGGTTTTTGAAAATCTATGAAGGCGGCAGGTTCTGTACATTCCCCCATGCGATAGAACTACTAAACAAAAGGTACGAGGATGTATTCACCATTCTGACAAGCTATCCCGAACTTGAGAACTATCTGAGTCCGTTCATTGATGCATGGAAAGGCGGAGCGAGCGAGCAGCTCCAGGGCCAGATAGCGAGTGCTAAAATCCCGTTATCCAGACTGATAAGTCCGCAACTCTACTGGGTAATGTCCGGCAGTGACTTTACGCTGGATATTAATAATCCCAAAGAACCGAAAGTGTTATGTGTGGGCAACAATCCCGACAGAATTTCAATCTATGGGGCAGCATTGGGGCTTTATAATTCGAGAATCGTTAAACTGATAAATAAGAAGAGGCAACTCAAAAGTTGTGTGATTATTGACGAGTTACCCACGATTTTCTTTAAAGGTTTGGACAATCTGATTGCCACGGCACGAAGTAACAAAGTGGCGGTTGTGTTAGGTTTTCAGGACTTCAGCCAGTTGAAACGTGACTATGGTGACAAGGAGGCCGCCGTCATCATGTCAACTGTGGGCAATGTATTCAGCGGCCAGGTGGTGGGTGAAACGGCCAAAACATTGTCGGAAAGATTCGGGAAAATCCTGCAAAAGCGGGAGTCTGTGAGTATCAACCGTAACGACACTTCCACTTCCATCAGCACACAACTGGACAGCCTGATACCTGCCAGCAAAATCAGTACACTTTCACAAGGTATGTTTGTCGGTGCGGTAGCCGATAACTTCGGTGAGACAATCGAACAGAAGATTTTCCATGCGCAGATAGTAGTGGATAATGATGCGGTACAGAAAGAGACAGCCGCCTATCAACCCATTCCTGAAATCAGCAACTTTCTGGACGAGGACGGCAATGATACAATGGAGCAGCAGATACAGGCCAACTATCGGCAAATCAAGCAGGATATTGTCGAATTAGTGGAGAACGAATTGCTCCGCATAGAGAATGACCCGGAACTCAAACATCTGTTGGGCAGTGACGAAGGTGCGCAGGCATAGCCGTTCCTTAGAAAAGGATAACAGCATGGGCAGGCAGGTTCAAATATAGACATTTTGAAAATTCATTATGACAGTTCTTCATTTATTCGTAATTTTTATCGGAATGAACAATTAGCCATAACGTCATTTCCCGCCAAATCCTGCCATTCATTTCCACCATTCCCGGAACTGTAATAACCTATCAATTAAACCTCTACATTCGCACCGACGGGCTAAGGTTTACCCGATATTGATTAATTATTGTATCACTTAAACTATTAATTTTATGGCTAAGAAAAAACAAGAGCAACAAGAGCAGAGTCAGGACGAACATGTAATGGCAGTCCTTGACAAGAGAACGAACAAGACCGCAGTCATCTCCAAGATGAACGAACAGGACGGCAGCATCGAAGTCGTACCGCCGGACAAAAAGAACAGCAACAGTTTCCTCAAACTGGACCGTACCACACCTTTGGAACTGTTCTTCACGAATTTCAAGAACCAGTACCAAAATCCTACAAGCTTCAGTTTCTTCCTTGTACCACTTGCCGTTTTGGACAAGACACTGAATGCGGTCATCCAGATTCGGAAAGGGGAAGACCCCGGACCGGACGGCAAGAAACTGGTAGAAAACAGCGAACTCAACGATGAGGGGCGTATCGCCAAACTGGCCCGGCGGTATAAGTTTGATGAGCACCAGCTGCCGTGGAAAGATCTGAACGCACTCGGCCTTGACAAGGAGACTCTGTTCAACAACCATTGCATGGGAGAACTTCTCAAAGGAAGAATCACTTCCACCGCACTGCCCATCAGCAAGGAGATAAACGGAGAAAAGAAAGATTTGGGCGAGGCCTGTTTCATGTGTGTGAAAGGTGCGGACGGCAAAGTGGAACTCAAGACACTCACCCGTTTGGACAAGCCCCAATATGACTTGCCGGTCTATAAAGGCGTATTCACGGATGAAGAGAAGGACAAACTGGCCGAAACGGGTACGTTGGGAGGAATCAAGGAAATGAAGGACACGCTTACCGGAAATGTATGCAAATGCTATGTCAGTTTCCACGAGTCCACCAACCGCATCATCACCATGCCCGTGGATGCCATCAAAATCCCGGACTACATTTATGGGAAGAGACTGGACGACAAGCAGAAGCAGATACTCGCTTCGGGTGGCGAAGTCCCCATCAATGACATACAGCGCAAGAACGACACCATGCTTTCCGGTGTGGCCTATGTTGATCCGACCATAAGGGACATCGCATTCAAACAGTCCGACAAGCAGCTGAAGGTCAGCGATACGATTTTAGGAGCCAAGATAACCCCCGAACAGAAAAAGATACTGGAGAATCACGGAATGGTATTCATTGAGAACATGCGCAATCCCAAGACCAGACAGCTGTTCTCGGATGATGTGCGTTTCAGCAACAAGAGCAACAACCTGCTCATAGGACGCAATGCCCGTGAATACAAGCCGGCGGTTGAAAACCCCAAAAACGACAGGAAACAAGAAACAAAGCAGACGGCCCGCCATGTCGTATCTCCCAGACCGCAGGCCAGAAAGAACAGCCTCTCGTTCTCGTAATCCGGCAGCAGGCGGAACGTTTACCGAATCCATATACCCGGTTTCCTCTCAGGTTACCGGGTATGTCACAAATTATTTCCCCATTCAAAATCCAATGACAACAGATGATGATTACACAACATGACAACAACGGAGAACTGTCCTGCTTCAAGTCAGCTCTCCTTTTTTATTTGAGAGAAAGCCATCCGCACATGGCCGATGACAAGGCATTCATCCGGGAGCGTGCGGACAGTGCCGCAGAGGCTTACGAACATGCCATACGTGACGGCCTATCCGTCAGGCAGGCTTTGGAACTGGCTGACGCCGTTCTCTATCAGGACTTACACTTTTCCCGGTTCGATACGGTTTTCGAGGCCGTATCGGAGTGGTTTCCCGAAGTACGGCCCGAAAGACGGACGGATTTCTGCCTGAAGGTATTGTCACCCGCAGAGGCGGTATTCAGCAAATATTCCATAGACGACAGGTTTGAATCATCTCCGGCCTGTCATACACTTACCGTTGAACTTACAGGTTTCATACAATCTTATATAGAACAATATGGCGTATAACAGACGACAACATCTGGCGGACAACATAGCCGCACTTGAACTGATATTCATGCGTCCGGAGTTCTGTCTTACGGAACAGGGACGCAAGGTCTTGAACGGTTATTCGGGTTTCGGAGGACTGAAGTGCATCCTTAATCCGGCGGAGAAAGATACGGACATAGAAAAATGAAGGTCGGACAAAGAACTGTTTCCCCAGGTCCGGCTGCTGCATGAACTTCTGCGTGAGTATTCCAAAGACGAAAAAGAATACAAGTCATACGTCCAAAGTCTTAAGAATTCCGTCCTTACAGCCTTTTACACACCTGAACCGGTGGTAACGGCCATGCAGGAAGCCCTGCTGGTACCGGAAATCCGCCCGGAACGTTTTCTTGACCCTTCCGCCGGAACGGGCATGTTCATCAGCACTCTGAAGGATGTCCCCGAAATCCATTGTTTCGAGAAGGACAGGCTGACGGGAAGGATACTCTCATCCCTCTATCCGGAAAGCAAGGTGAACATAGAGGGTTTCCAGTCCATACAGCCTTATTATAACGGCTACTTCGATGTTGTTTCTTCCAATATCCCGTTTGGGAATACCAGGATTTATGACCGGGACTTTGACCGGAGTGACGACCCGGTGCGCAAATCCTCACTCGCTGCCGTACACAACTATTTCTTTCTCAAAGGCATGGATACGCTGCGTGAAGGCGGGATACTGGCCTATATCACGACTTCGGGCGTCATGGACTCGCCACAGAACCGTCCCGTCAGGGAGTGGCTGGTAAACCATGCCAATCTCGTTTCTACCATCCGTCTGCCGGACAATCTGTTTACCGATGCGGGTACGGAAGTGGGCAGCGACCTGATCGTGTTGCAGAAGAATACCCGAAAATCGGAACTGACCGAAAAGGAACGGAACTTTATTGAAACCCGTCTTATATCGGGCAGTATCAATATCAACAACAGCTATGCCGATTTGGACCATATCATCCATACTTCCGTATCCATGGGTAAAAACATGTACGGACAACCGGCCATGAATTTTATCCATGAAGGGGGTATCGGAGCCATTTCCGAACATCTCAGGCTATTATTGGCGCAAGATGTGGGAAACCATCTTGACCGGAAACTTTATGAAGAAAACCTGTCCCGTTCCACCGTTTCCACTGCCCTGAAAACCGGACCGGAAGTCGCACCGGAAACAACAGCAGTGGAGCACCGGCAGGAGATGCAGGAAGAAAGTCTCCTTTCCACCAAGCCTTATGAACCCATGCTTAATCTGTTTGCCGCCTATGCGGACGAGGAGGAAACGGAGGTACAGATGATGGAAAACCGGCCATCACCGGGCCGGACAGCGTCGGCATCCCGCAAAAGAAAAGGAAACGAACCGGAAATGTTCAATCTGTTCTCGCAAGAGAACATGTATGATGAAGCCGTCTCACAAGAAGAAATGACCGGGGAACAGGCGGCAGCGGAAGCGAAATGGCAGGAACGCAGACTACGGTTCGAGGAAGAACGGAAAAAAGAAACGGAACCACGTCCGTTTACCGGAGAAATACGCCCCGAATACAAGAACGGCTCTCTCGTGAAAGCCGGTGAGCAATATGGATATTTGCAGGGATTGGGTACTTCCGAAGTACAGTTCCATCCGCTCAGGCTGACTGTCACACAACAATACCGGGCCGCCTACTATATCCCGCTCCGTGAAGCCTACCACAATCTCTACAATGCGGAAGCCGAAACGGAAACCGAACAGCCGGAACTAAGGGAGGAACTGAACCGGCAGTATGACCGTTTCCACCGCATGTTCAGGGAGCTGAACGGAAAGGACAACGCCAAGTTCCTGCTGTTGGATGCAGGAGGACGGGAAATGCTCTCATTGGAGCGTTCCGTCAACGGGAAGATACAGAAGGCGGACATATTCACCGTGCCCGTATCGTTCAACGCCAACGAGGTGACACATGTGGATACACCGCAGGAAGCCCTTGCGGCATCCCTGAACAAGTTCGGCGAGGTCAATCTGGAATATATGGAGAATCTCAGCGACATCGGCAGGCAGGAACTGCTCGAACAGCTGGAAGAGCGCATCTTCTACAATCCCATGATGAAGAGCCATGAAATCAAGGACCGTTTCATAGCGGGCAATGTGATCGCCAAAGCAGAATGGATAGAGAACCATCTGAGAGACTATCCCGATGACGGAGCGAGCAGAAAATCATTGGAGGCCCTTCGGAAAGCCATACCGGAGCCCATAAGTTTCGAACAGCTTGACTTCAACCTGGGGGAACGGTGGATACCCATGTCCGTATATGAGGAATTCGCCGGATACCTCTTCGAGACAAAGGCCCATATCCACTATACGGAATCCATTGACGAATTCAGCGTGAGTTTCGAGAGCACCAACGCGAACATCACCGACAGATATTATGTGAAAGGGGAAAAGAGAGGCTATTACGGAAACGACCTGCTGAAACATGCGCTGCACAACACCGTACCCGACATAACCAAGACCGTACAGGACAAGGAGGGCAATGACATTAAGGTACGGGATGCGGAGGCCATACAGCTTGCCGACACCAAAATCAACGAGATACGTTCCGCCTTCACCGGCTGGCTGAATGAACAGCTGCCCGAATTCAAGCAGAACCTTGCGGACATGTACAACTGCAAGTTCAACTGTTATGTACGTCCCGATTACGACGGTTCCCTGCAAAGCTTCCCGTTCCTTGACCTGAAAGGGCTGGGCATACCGTCCCTGTACGACAGCCAGAAAAATGCCGTATGGATGCTGAAGATGAACGGAGGCGGGATAATCGACCATCAGGTAGGTACGGGCAAAACCCTTATCATGTGTATAGCCGCCTTTGAGATGAAACGTCTCGGACTGGCGAACAAGCCGATGATTATCGGACTCAAAAGCAATGTGCATGACATAGCCGACACGTTCAAGAGGGCCTATCCGAATGCCAGAGTGCTGTATCCGGGCAAGGAGGACTTTACGCCGGAGAAGCGTGTCGGAATATTCCATGACATCAAGAACAACAACTGGGACTGTATCATCCTGACACACGACCAGTTCGGGAAAATACCCCAGTCCCCCGAAATACAGCAGAAAATATATACGCAGGAAATAGACAGCATCGAAGAGAATCTCGCCGTATTCGAGCAGCAGGGCAATGAAGTGACCGGCTGGATAAAAAAGGGGCTGGAAAAAAGAAAGGAAAACCTTGAGGCCAAACTTGAAAAGCTGGAACAGGATATAAAGGACCGGACGGATGATGTTACAGATTTCAGACAGATGGGCATCGACCACCTCTTCGTTGACGAATCGCACAATTTCAAGAACCTGATGTTCAACACACGCCATGCAAGAGTTTCCGGCCTGGGCAATCCCGAGGGAAGCATGAAGGCCATGAACATGCTTTTCGCCATCCGTACCATCCAGGAGCGTACGGGCAGGGATTTGGGGGCCACTTTCTTGTCCGGTACGACCATCTCCAACAGCCTGACAGAACTCTATCTCCTTTTCAAATATCTCCGTCCGAAGGAAATGGAACGGCAGGGGATTACCTGCTTTGACGGCTGGGCCGCAGTCTATGCGAAGAAAAGCACGGACTTTGAATTTTCAGTGACCAACCAGGTGGTGCAGAAAGAGCGTTTCCGCTATTTTATCAAGGTGCCGGAACTCGCCAATTTCTATGCGGAAATAACCGATTACAAGACCGCTGAAGACGTGGGGGTTGACAGACCGGAACTCAACGAGCAACTCTATCACATACCGCCCACTCCCCAGCAGGAGGTTTTCATTCAAAAACTGATAAAGTTCGCCGAAACCGGGGATGCGACCTACATAGACAGGGAGCCTCTGTCCGAAGCGGAGGAGAAGGCACAGATGCTGATCGCCACCAACTACTCGAACAAGATGTCGCTTGACATGCGGCTGATAGACCAACAGTACGGTGACAGTCCGGGAAACAAGGCGTCCCATTGCGCGGCCAAGATTGCGGAATATTACTATAAATATCTTGACCAGAAAGGCACACAGTTCATTTTTTCAGACTTGAGTACCTATAAACCCGACCAGTGGAACATCTACAGTGAAATCAGACGCAAGCTCGTGGAAGACCATAATATCCCGGAAAAGCAGATAAAGTTCATTCAGGAGGCGAACAGCGACAACGCACGCAAGGAACTGTTCAAGGATATGAATTCCGGGCGCATCCGTTTCCTTTTCGGTTCCACACAGAAACTGGGAACGGGTGTCAACGCGCAGGAACGTGCCGTGGCCATCCATCATCTGGACATACCCTGAAGGCCGTCCGATCTGGAGCAGCGCAACGGACGCGCGGTGAGAAAAGGCAATATCATCGCCAAGCAGTACGCCGGCAACAAGGTGGACTGCTATATCTATGCGGTGGAGAAGTCACTGGACAGCTACAAGTTCAACCTGCTGCAAAACAAGCAGGTGTTCATCAACCAGCTCAAAAGCCGCAATCTGGCCGCCCGTACCATTGACGAGGGGGCGATTGACGAAAACGGAGGCGGCAGTTTCAGCGAATACGTGGCCATCCTTTCAGGCAACGACGACCTGCTGGAAAAGGCGAAGCTGGACAAGAAACTGGCGGTCCTCGAAAGCGAGAGGCAGGCATTCCACCGTAACAAGGGAAACGCGAAAGGCAAGCTGAATGAAAGGACTTCGGGAATAGAAAAAAACAATGCCTTTATCGGGCGTTTCACCAGGGACTGGGAATATTTCAACAAGGTGGCCCCCGCAGATGCGAAAACCGGACAACGTCCCAATCCCCTGAAACTGGACGGTGTGGATTCGGACAACGTGGAGATACTCGGCAACCGGCTTGCCGCAATCAACCGGAATGCCCGGACGGAGGATGACTATATGAAAATCGGAACCCTGTTCGATTTCCGCATCCTTGTCCGTACCGAAAGGACCTGTGAGGGGGACATGCAGGCTTTGCAGAACAAGTTCATGGTCGAGGGGTTGGACGGCATCAAATATACCTACAACAACGGTTATATTGCCAAAGACCCGAAACTGGCTGTCATGAACTTCATCAATGCGCTGGAACGCATTCCCGCCATGATAGAGAAGCGGGAGCAGGAAAACGCGGAGCTGTCGAAGGACATCCCGGTCCTTCAGGAGATTGTGGCGGCTTCATGGCCCAAGGATGCGGAAATCAAGCGGCTGAATGAGGAACTTGCCACGCTGAACCGGAAAATAAAGCTTACCATAAAACCGGCAGGCGGGCATGAAAGCGGAACGGATGACGGAACGGAAATGAAAGGACAGAAAGAGACAGGCGAAAGTGACGATACACCGGACCTGCCACGGAAGGCAAGGCATGTACCCCCAATGGAAATTGCCGCCCCGTCAAACGGACTGAAAAAAATATCCTAAGTTTGCCGTAAAGAACCGCTTTTCAGAAAATGACAAAGGTATGGCCGGCACCCGGATAAATCCGGTCTGCCGGCCATACTCTTATCTGTAATGGGAAGAAGGGCACTCCGTCATTCCTCTTCCTCAAAGGAAAGGCTTTCCACCTGTCTGTTAATAACCTTCCAGTCAATGGAATCCTTCAGATTGATTATATCCACAATCGAATAATGCCTGGTCCCGTTCTCCTCTTCCGCAAAGCGCAGCCGTCCGCTCAAACGCTGCTTCTCAATCTCTGCCGGATCGAGGTTTATCAGCTCACAAACCTCATCGGGCAGCATGGAGAGTTCTACACAGTTATCCTCGCAGATATGTTGCAGCACGGCCAACATGTTGAGGGACTTCTTGTAACTTCTCACGAGTGCGGCGAACGAGCCGCTTTCAACCTTAATCATCTTTCTCATAACCTTTTATTTTTAGAGTGTTCTTCTTTTTCCAGCAGCATGGCACGCAGCACGTCCGAACGGCGATAGTAAATCTTCCCCTTGTCACGGTGGAAAGGCAATGAACCGTCATTGCGGCGTCTTAGAAGTGTCCTGTCGGACATTTTGGTAAGCAGGCGCACGCCTTTTGAATCCAGTATCTCGCTGTCGGGCAAGTTATGTATGGCAGGAGCCAATAACTGTTCAATGTTGGTTACTTTGGCAAGTATGGTACTGAGCATATGGGCCATCTGCCTACCCGGTGCTGTTCTTCTGTTATTCATAATGACCTTGTTTTTATTGTTTATGCTGCAATATTACGGAGATATTATAAAGCCATTGGTTACTCAACCGTTGAGCAACCGCCAAAAAAAGACAGAAAACGCCAAGCCGGGACAAAAAAATAGCCGGGAGGCTCTGTTCCCGGCTATTCTATGACAGGTAGGTATCAATAAAAGTACAGCTGTGATTATTAATACTTTAATAATCAGATTTATATAAAAAATAAACGAGAAAATATTTTGTTATATCCCCAATATTTCCTACATTTGTATATGAGTTATTTGAAACTATGCAAAGCAGTGTAATCCAAAGCAGAACTTCCATATCCAAATCGTTACCTGCATCTTTTTTAATCTCTCTATTTGTTTTATTTTCAGAGAGTTACATCGAGATATTTTGTTTTTTATTTTGGAATATTTAGTTTTACCTTGATGAAATAAATTATTCCACCTTAATGAAACAACTCGTTTCGCTGTGAGAAATGCTTTGTTCCTGCTGCGGTGGGTTGGTGATTTTAAGTAAGATTGTATACCTTATGTATGCTTATTATTGGAAATAGGAGCTATTCATTCGTTTGAGGAGATAACCAGTCGGTATCCTCCTTTTTCTGTCACTATCTGATATTCGGGAAAGTCCTTGAGTGAGGATTTAAGGGTGGAGATATGACTATATATTTTATTTTCGGGATTGTTATCTTTCGGCCAGAAAGCATTTTTAATATCTTCTTTAGTCAAAAGATGCTTGGGCGTTTTGATAAACAGTTCCAGCAGATTGAAATCTGCCGGTGCTATGTGGCAAAGCCGGTCGCCAATATATAGTTTCTTGCTTTCCAACTTTAAAGTCATTTTCCCCAATTGTATGTAGTCCGGATTGTCAGGAATTTCTTCACATGGTATGCAGTCCGGATTGGCGGGAGTTTCTTTTTCCTGTGGTTTTTTCAGAAATGACAGAGACACCCATATCAAGACAATGAAATAAGCAATGATACTCCATAACACTTTTGGAGTGGTATGTTTTACTATTTCTGTCCAATGAATCATAGCCCATGCCTGTACGCCGGCGGTTCTTTTAGCGTCTATTGCTTGTACAGGGGTGACAAGAGCTTTCTGGAAAGAGATTGAATCATTGTCACTGAATATCTTTTTCTTGTTGTAGCGGTAAATGATTCCCGTCTTAGCGGCGGAAACTCCATTCTTTTCCCATTCTTCTTGGAAGATCTTATTGAAATTGTCTGGATTGACGGGGATAATCCTTGTCATCACATACTGGTTGGCCAGTTGGGTAGCCAGTGACTCATGGGTGCTGTCTTCAAAATAAATGATTTCTAGACTATCACCGTATTCTATTTGGACACCTTTTACCTTTCTGCCTAAAGGGCGATAATGAATAAGAATCTTGTTTAAGCGTTCCTGATAATCAATATTGATTGCTTCACGTAGGCTGTCCTTCATTGTTATCAGAACATTTGTTTTTTCATCTTTAAAAGCAACATAACATAGCAGGATGAATACAATCCATCCCAATGCAATAAAGCTAAACTTGAATAAGTTTGTCGGTATTTTCATGTTTCTTGTTCATGTTAGAGATTGCAAAGATACGCATATTTATAAAAAAGGAACTTATAAGTTAAAGAAAGAATATGATTTAATTGGATGAACCTTATGATTTGGAGATCAGGGCATTAAAATAATCCTTCCGATGAAATGGGGATTTTTTGAATCTTAAGAAAACTTTAAGGTCACCTTAAGATCAATTTAAGGGAAAAAATTTGCGTGCCCGATAGATGTTCTCTACCTTCACACAAAAAATGATAAACCAATGAAAAAAGTATTTGTGTTATTTACCGTTGTTATGCTAATGGCGGTAATGGCTTGGGAAAAGCAATCCGGAAAGCCGGTAGAGAGTGAGTTTCTTTTAGATAATGTGGAAGCATTGGCTGCAGGAGAATCCGGGTATGATACATGTCTGGGCAGTGGGAATGTGACTTGCAGTACCGGAGAAAAAGTAGAGTGCGTAATTAGACCTTTTGGCTTGGATTAATCAATGAGATACCTTTGTCTATTACTATGTGTTTTTGCTCTTTTTTCCTCCTGCAAGGAATCAGAAAAAGATAAAATCGCTCGTTTGGTTGAGGAATGGGAAGGGAAAGAAATTCTCTTTCCTACCCATTCCATCTTTACTATTCAAGGGAAGGATACAGTGGACTTTTCTTTAGCGGATGCGGATTATAAGGTAGTGACTTATATCGATTCTGTAGGCTGTACCAGTTGTAAGTTACAATTGCCTCGCTGGAAGCAGTTTATGCAGGAAGTGGATTCAACGTTGAACCGTCCTATTCCCTTTGTATTCTATTTCCATCCGAAAGATATGAAAGAATTGCGTTATATCACCCGTCGTGATGTATTCACTTATCCTGTTTGTTTCGATGAAATGGATGATTTTAATCAATTGAACCATTTTCCGGGTGAAATGACTTTTCAGACATTTCTATTGGATAAAGACAACAAGGTGGTGGCTATAGGCAATCCTGTTCACAATCCAAAGGTGAAAGAGCTTTATCTGAAAGTATTGACAGGTGGTGAATTAGGAAAAGCTGAAACGCCAATGACGAAAGTCAGTCTGGACGTAACAAGCATAGACTTCGGTTCATTCCCTCAGTCGGAGAAGCAGGAGCGCAAGTTCACGCTGACCAATACGGGAAATAATCTATTGGTGATTTACGATGTGATTACATCCTGTGGGTGTACCAAGGTGAACTATAGTAAGGAAGGTATTCGTCCGGGAGATAAGGCGGAATTGACAGTTATTTATGAAGCGGAAAAGGCTGAACATTTCAGCAAGACGGTTACCATTTATTGCAATGCAGATAATTCTCCACTTCGTTTGAAGGTAACGGGGAATGCTGAATAAAGGATGAAGTATGAATCAATGGGAGTAAAAAGCGGATGGAAAGAAATTCATTTTCTTTGCCGAAAGTCGATTCTTTCCACCCTGTGGCTCTCTCCTAAAAGAAAAGGAGGTTAAGTCCGATGTAAAAGTAGTGTAAATAATCAGAATAAGCAAGCGGTATTTTTGTTTTTTCTGCGGTGGAGTTCTTTCCGAGAATAAGATGAAAATATGAATAATAATAATTTTTTTTACTAGAAATAAGATGAAGAAGAATATTTTGAAGGCAACTTTGGTTGTTGCGTTTGCTTTGATAGCAGGAATGAATGTGTATAATGCTCAGCAATCGGATGTAATGTCTGATTTGGCTTTGGCTAATGTGGAAGCGTTGGCTAGTGGTGAATCTTCGACAACAAATAGATACCAAACTATGGGGTATTGTGCACCATTAAACATGAATTATATGTGTACTTCAAGACGAACTGCAGAAAGTTGTCGAAGGCCGTGCAGATAAAATGAGAGTATTATGATATAAATTTGAAACAGCTCCAATTCATATACTCCATTGGATTGGAGCTTATTTTAACTTTAAATTCTATATAATGAAAAAGTTGATATTAATATTTTTCCCATTTCTTTTTGTTTCATGTAGTGTAAAACATAAAAAAACATTTGATTATATTTTTAATAAAACTGAAGCAATCACACTTGAGCAAAGCAAATTGACTTTGAGTAAGGATATAACCGTTCTCAGTTTTTCAGATTCTAGTATGGTCGATCGTAATTCATCTATAATTAAAGTTGACAGTGGTTGGATTGTATATTCAAAAAATTCAGAATCATCTATACTTAGCTTTACTAGTGATGGACAGTTTTCCGGTTATATCGGACACAGGGGAAATGGCCCTGGTGAATATACTAGCGTCTATGATGTCGTTGTTAATCAGAAAAGTAAAGTTTTAGAGGTCCTATCAGATGGAGGAATTTTTTGTTATACTTTTGGGGGAGATTTCTTAGACAAGAAGGAGGTTACTTATCCTGCGTTTTCTTTTGCCATAGATGATAGGCAGAATTATTGGTTTTATGTAGGTAACAACACCACGTATGGCGATGCTAAAATGATTTGTACAGATGAAAATATCGCCAATGTGGCATATTATCTTCATCAAAAGTCTAATATGCTTCCGATGGTAGAGAATAATTTTGGAAGAAATGGAGAATGGTTGACGTTTCATGAGTCGCTAAATCATGATTTGTATACGATAGAAAATGGGAAATTGGACTTATCATATGCTATGGACTTTCCTAATTATAAGCTGCCTAAGAAATTACATGAATTATCGGGCATGGAAGTTATAGAAGAATTGCAGCGTTCTAACTATGCATCTATTATAAATTATCTGGAAAATCATGATTATATATTTTTAAATGTTTTATTGAACAATGAAGGTGAACGAATCCCAGAGGTTTATTATTGGATTATTAGTAAGAATTTGCAAGAGGAAGTTATCATCAAAATTGATGGTGGAATTTCTGCAGAATCCTATTTGTTTAATACTCAGTATTTGTCTAATGATAATAAATTATATTGTTTGGGGTATATATGGGAAAATAAGGATATGGAATCCTTTGAGGAAAATTTAAATCCTTCTGTAGTAGCACTTGAATTTAATGAACTATTTAGTAAAGTACGATGACAAATATAGTATCTTTATTTTATTGTAAGTGTGAATCCTTATTCTCTCCTTTTCTGAAAATAAGATGAAGTAACTAATTATTGAAACTAAAAATATCAATTGAGTCTGATTCTTCAGACTGGTTGAAATGTAGTTTTACTCAGGTACATAATTTAATTCCTGTGTTTTAGATTGTATCAGATAGCGGGAAGAATAAGGTGTGTTTTGAGTTTAGTTTTAATTTATGTTTTCGCAGGGGTAAATTATACTATTCCACCAAATTAACAAATGAATAATATTATGTTCTTAGCAAGACTCCTTGTCCTATTTTCATTAGTATGTATCTCTTGTGCCCACTCTTCTTTTGAGCAGAAACAATTGAAACATGCTTTAGATTTTGCTACTTCTAATCGTTTGGAATTGGAGATACTGCTTCAGCATTATACCTATGATTCTTTAAAATTGGAAGCGGCTAAATTTTTGATACGGAATATGCCTCATTGCTATTCCTACCAACAGGGAGGTGAAATGGATAGTGTGAAGCGTGTACGTACTTATTATAGTCCTTTCGGACAAATAGACCAGACTTATGCCAGACGTTGGGGGCATTATACCTATCGTAATCTTCCTAAAATATATGATGCCCATATTATCACAGCCGAATACTTGATAGACAATATAGACCGTGCTTTTGATAATTGGCAGAAACGTCCATGGAACCGTTCTCTTTCATTTGAAGATTTTTGTGAATACTTGTTGCCTTATCGTATAGGGGATGAACCGCTGGAAGAATGGCGTGAACTTTATGAAAAGAAATATGGATATTTATTAGATTCCATATATAAAGGCAGTGATGTGGTGGAGGCCGCGAATTTGGTAAGCAGGCATCTACAAGAACCTGTCTTTATTTATTGTGAAGACTTTGAACTGCCTCATATCGGTCCCAGATATTTATTCAGCCATCGATATGGTAGTTGCGTGGATGCGGCGGATATAGTGACTTATGCATTTCGGGCTGTCGGCATTCCTTGTATGGAAGATACGGATGCCAGAGGGGGACATGTGTGGAATGTTGTTCGTGACACGACAGGGCGCGATGTACCTATTTGGTATATAGCTTCGGAGGCTGTAAGGGGGAGTAGGGATACGGGAGGGTATAAACGTGGCAAGGTTTACAGGCCCATGTATGGTTTTCAAGAAGAAAAGGCAGCACATCTGGGAGATGATTGGAAATCAATGCCGCTTTTATTCTATCACCCTTATATGAAAGATGTCAGTTATGCATATTATCCGGATACGTTACGCATACTTACCGGTATTCCTGATGATGAGGTTTGTTATCTGGCCCATTTCCACGAAGCGCATTGGTGGAGTTGTGCCTGTGCACGCTCGGCAAGCGGCAAGATGGAAATACCTAATCTAGAATCGGAACTGGTATATCTTCCCATTAAATATACCAAAGGCAATTATTATCCTTCCGGCTTCCCCTTTTGGTTTGCAGGTGGAGAAATAAATACGTTTCTTCCGGATTGGGAGAAAACAGTAAAGGTTCGTTTGTATAGAAAATATCCGGTATATGGTTGGTTGCGCAGCTTTATGGGCCATGTGGTGGGAGGTACTTTTGAGGGAAGTATGACGAAAAATTTTGAAGATGGAAAGACATTATATGAGATAGCGGATACTCCCGTGATAGCAAGGAATAGAATCTTTCTGAATAAGTCGGTTAAGTGCCGTTACATAAGATATAAGGCTGACAATGATAAATGTGCGGAACTGGCGGAAATGACATTTTATGCCAATGGAAAGGCTGTTTCTCCGATAGCGGTTTGGGGGAGTCCTACGGAAAAAGGAAATATGCATGTGCTGGCAAAGCACGTGGCGGATGGTGATCCTCTTTCTTATTATCTGTCTTTAGACAAAGGAGGGGAGGTTGTTGTTGATTTGGGCCGTGTCGCAGTTATAGATTGCCTGGAGTATATGCCCCGGAATGATGACAATTTTATTTCTCCGGGTGATATTTATGAGTTGTTCTGTCATGCCGGTACTGAAGGATGGAAGAGTTTGGGAAAACAGCGGGCTGATACTACCTGTTTGGACTGGATTGTGCCTGACAATGCATTGTTCTGGTTACGCGATCTGACCCGTGGGCGTGAAGAACATATTTTCTTTATGCAGAACAGGCGGCAGAAATTTCCAACCTTTTAAGATTTAAAATGAGGTATATAAAGAAATACATAGGCGTTTTATATAACTTGCTGGTTTGTGTGACCGGAGGGGGTTTGTTAATGATGATTATTTGGTTGTTATTACAGATATTTGTTTTTGCCTCATTTGCCATACCTTCTGACTCCATGGAGCCGGTTCTGATACCGGGTGACTATGTGCTTGTCAATAAAATGTTGAAAGGACCACGTATATTCAGCCTTGGTGATGCCCGGCAACATAAGCCGCTACACATCGATCGTTTGAAGGGATTCAGTGAATTTCAGCGCAATGAGGTATTGGTCTTTAATTTCCCTTATCCGGAACGATGGGACAGTATAGGGTTTAACCTGATGCTTTATTATGTAAAGAGGTGTATCGCATTGCCGGGTGATACTGTTGAAATAAGGGACGCCCGATATAGGGTCAGAGGTTATGATAAGGAATTAGGAAATATAGTTTCACAAAACAGTTTGGCGCATTTTTTGGAGAAACCGAGGAATGTGGAGAAAATGATACAGGAAAATTGTTTTTTTGCTTATCCCGGTGATACCATCTTAAAATGGAGTATTAAAGATTTTGGTCCTTTTTATCTTCCTTCCCGTGGGGATACTATTGTGATGGATGATAAACATTATTTGCTTTATCGCAATCTTATAGAATGGGAGCAACAAGATAAATTAATAGCAAGTAACGGGCATTTTTATTTAAATGGGCGGGAAGTGGAGCATTATGTTTTTATGCACAATTATTATTTCATGGGTGGTGATAATTGTTATAATTCTCAGGACTCGCGCTATTGGGGGCCTTTGCCGGAGGAATATATTGTAGGAAAGGCGACATTGATATGGAAGTCTAAGAATGGAGTGACGGATGAAATACGTATGGACAGGATATTTAAAAAGATAAAGTAGTATGAGAGTTTGTGGTGTATATTTTGTTTTTGTAATTCTTCTTTCTGCTTGTACGAATGGAGTAAGTCATTTGGATATTGCTTTGCAGCAGGCTAAACATAATAAAGCGGAGTTGGAAAAAGTGTTGAAGCATTTTAAACATGATAGCTTGAAATACCGTGCTGCCTGTTTTTTGATTGAAAATATGCCTGGTAAATATTCAATACTCCCTTATGATTCGTTGGATAGATATAAGAACTTTTTGAAGATTATCCCACAAAATGATCCTATAAGTTGGGATGTGCGATATTCTAAGATTTGGCATGGATTTGATTCTATTTCTAAACGACAGTTGGCAGGTTTTAGTAAGATTGAAGATATAAAAGTTATAACGGGAGATTATTTAATAAAAAATATTGAATATGCTTTTAAAATATGGGAGAATGGAAAAATAAAAGATTACTGTTCATTTGATGAATTCTGTCATTATATTTTGCCTTACCGTATAGACCATGAGCCATTATCGAATTGGCGCGAGGAAGGTTTTCAAAAGTTTGGTCATTTATTGGATTCTTTAATGTCTCCACGAGAATTGGCCCTTCGTATCATAAAATTAGGTGGAATGCGTTATAATATAGGAATGACTAAATATCCTTATAAACAGTCTTATGCTGAAATGCTACAGACCCGTTGGGGTACTTGTGATGATATGGCGGCATTTTTAGCTTTGTCTTTACGTGCCATTGGAATCCCTGCTTCTATTGATTATGTTCCGGCATGGGCTAATAGGAGTTCTTCGCATTGTTGGAATGTGGTGAAAGATGCTACTGGTGATTTTATAGAAGTGGGATATGGCCCTGAAGGAAAAAATGAAGTTGTATACAAGATTTCTAAGATTTATAGGAAAAAATATGATATTCCACTATGTGATGTTACATCCGAATATGCTATGCCTCTTTCTGATTTAACCTTTAGAGTGCCTTCACAGAAAGATAAACAATTAATCAGTCTTTGTACTTTTAATAATCATGACTGGGTTCCTGTTGCTTTATCAAAGGTGATGAATGGAAGTGTTTTGTTTGAATCAGTCGGGAGAGGAATTTTATGGGGAGATAATCAAATAAGAACTTATTTAAACGAAGGAAAGGGGATCGTTTTCTTAGCATTTATCAGCCAAAATGGGCGGTTGAATAATAAACCTATAGGGTTTCCTATAATTCTTTTAGAAGATGGAACCATAAAAGAGCTGTGTGCTAGTACAGAAAAAGAAAGTATTATACTTTACCGTAAATACCCATATTATGGAAGTAATAATGCAATAATACATGATAGTAATGAAATATGTGTCGATAATGAATATGAATTGTTCTATTGGAATATGAAATGGATTAGTTTAGGGCGAAAATTAGCAGTCGACAATAAACTTCATTATGATGATGTGCCTAAAGGCGCTTTATTGTGGTTAAAAAATCATACTCAAGGGAAAGAAGAGCGGATTTTTACATACGAGGACGGGAAACAAGTTTGGTGGTAGAGATGGAAAATAAATGGTCGAAATATGGAATGGCATTGGTGGCAGGCATACCGGTTGCCCTGTGCCTCAGCGTGGTGTGTTGTGGTACGTCTTCACTGTCATCCGATATTTTGGCGGATGACTGGCGGTGGATGTATGCCTGTGGAGTTCTTTCATCGGCAGCTTTTGCCCTGTTGATATTTCTTTTTCCGGCACGGATTAAGGAATGTCTGTCGGCTGTCGTTTCATGGGTGTTTATTCTATACGGAGGTATAGAAGCCGTTTGGGGCATCCGCCAGGTATACGGATTTACCTATTCCAACCATTCCCTCTATGCCTTGACCGGCTCGTTCTATAATCCCGGTCCTTACTCAGGCTATCTTGCCATGATATTCCCTGTTTGTCTGCACGAATGGTTAGAGCGGAAAGAGCATAAGAAAACCGTACCTTATTATATTGCAATAGCCGGAATGCTATTGATTCTTTGTGTGTTGCCTGCCGGAATGAGCCGCTCGGCATGGATAGCCGCGGCGGTCTCTTTCATTTATGTTTGTGGTATGCACTATAAGATGGAAATTCAGCATTATATCAGGCATCATCGTAAGCAGGCAGTGTCTTTTGCCATAGTAACCTTTATTTTGGGCGGTATAGCATTGGGTGGCATTTATCAAATGAAAAAGGATTCGGCAGACGGCCGTCTGTTTATGTGGAAAATTGCTGCCCAAGCTGTCAGTGAGCACCCATGGACAGGATGCGGATGGAACAGTGTTCCGGCTGCTTACGGACAAGCGCAGGAGAATTATTTTGCAGCCGGAAATTATACGGCAACGGAGGAACTTGTGGCAGGTGCTCCCGAATATGTTTTCAATGAATATCTGCAAGTAGCCATTGCCTGGGGAATACCTGTGCTTTGCATCGGGTTGTTGATACTAGGTGGGAGCATGTACATAGGTCATAAACAAGGCATCTATGGACTATGCGGCGCATTGCTATCTTTAGCGGTATTTGCGTTTTCTTCTTATCCATTACAATTTCCAGCGTTTGTTTCGGCTTTGATTATATTAGTATTAGCTTGCGGTATCCGTGTTCTTCCTTTAGAGAAAGTTTGGCCTCGCATTTTATTTACTGTTTTATTGTTAATCGGAAGCTATGGCTGTTTCTGTAAATATCAGCAGAAATCCAAGACTGTAGAAGCTTGTAAGCAATGGACCAAAAGCCGTATGTTTTACCACTCGGGAGCTTATCAGCAAGCGGTGGAAAGCTATGCTGAAATTCAGAAAGAAATGAAAGGGAATGCCCGCTTTATGTTTGAGTATGGCCATGCCTTGCATAAACTGCATGAACCCGAACTGTCTAACAAGGTACTGAAAGAGGCCTTGAAAGTGAGTGGCGATCCCATGATACTAAATATTATCGGGAAAAATGAACAGGACATGAAGCACTATGATAGTGCGGAATATTGGTTTATGCGTGCTGTCCATCGGTTGCCCGGAAGGATTTATCCTTATTATCTTTTGGCCAATCTATATGCGGATCCGTTTTTTTATCGGTGTGACAAATTGGAGCGGATGGTACAGACGGTATTGGAGAAAGAACCGAAAATTCAATCTACCGCTATCAAGCAGATGAGACGGAAAGCACGGGAATTATTAAAAAAAGTACCCGAAAATTAGTTTTTTCAAAATAAAAAGTTTTTATTTGTTATAGATATCACAAAATATGACCATGAAATTACACATATTTGCATCAGGCTTATTATTAGCCGTTTCTTTCACTGCCTGCTCGGGAGAAAAAAAGGAAACAACGGAAAAAGAAGGGGTGGAAACAGTTCTTCCTTCTTTACCCAATGAGGTGACGGTGATGCCGCTGAAAAAGCAGGTTTTCAATCATGAATTGATCAGTAACGGGAAAGTGACGGCACAGGATTATGCCGACCTGTATTTTCGTACCTCGGAAGTGGTGGCGAATATCTGGGTAAAGAACGGGGATATAGTGCGGAAAGGTCAAAAAATAGCCCAATTGGATTTGTTTAAGTTGAACAATACGTTGGTACAGAATAAAAATAGTTTGGCACAGGCTACCCTGGAGATGCAGGATGTGTTGATAGGACAAGGATATGCTCCCGATAATCTGAAGGTGATACCTGCTGATGTGCTGGAACTGGCAAAAGTAAAAAGCGGGTATGAGCAGAGCAAAGCTCAATATGAATCTGCTCAATATGATATGGAACAAGCTACGTTGACTGCTCCTTTCGATGGAGTGATTGCCAACCTCTTTGAAAAGAGATATAATATGCCCAAAACTTCCGAGCCTTTCTGCCGGGTAATCAATGCCGGAAATATGGAGGTGGATTTCACCGTACTTGAAAATGAGCTGCCATTGCTGAAAGTGGGGGATAAGGTGGAGATTACTCCTTATGCATCGGCAGCAGGGGTGCGCCAGGGAAGTATCAGTGAGATTAATCCGCTGGTGGACGAGAATGGAATGGTACGGATAAAGGCGCGAGTGAACGGGAGTAATAAATTGTTCGACGGCATGAATGTAAGGGTAAGCGTGAAGCGTTCTGTGGGCGAACAACTGGTTATCCCCAAAACGGCGGTTGTACTACGTTCCGGCAAACAGGTGGTATTTACACTGAAAGAGGGTAAAGCTATGTGGAACTATGTGCATACGGGATTGGAGAATATGGAGGAATATACTGTCACAGACGGACTGGAAGAAGGTATGGAGGTGATAACTACCGGAAATGTGAATCTGGCTCATGAAGCACCGGTGAGGGTAATTAAAAATTAAAGGTATGGTTAAGTTCTTATTGCAACGGCCCATTGCGGTGCTGATGGCTTTTACCGCCTGTTTTATTGTCGGGTTGGTGACCTACTTTTCGCTGCCTGTATCTTTGCTGCCCGATATTGCCATACCGCAGATTACCATACAGGTAACGGGCGAGAATTCATCGGCACGCGAACTGGAGAATACGGTGGTTACCCCTGTGCGCAGACAGTTGCTGCAAGTGGCCGGACTGAGAGAAATAAAAAGTGAAACCCGTGACGGGGCGGGTGTGATCCGTCTGGAATTTGACTTTGGAGTGAATACCGACCTGGCATTTATAGAGGTGAATGAGAAGATAGATGCCGCTATGAACAGTCTTCCCAAGGAAGTGACACGTCCCAAGGCTATCAAAGCAAGTGCAACGGATATTCCTGTACTTTATGTCAATATGACTTTGAAAAACGACGGTGCTTATCAGGAAACCGACGAGCAACAATTTCTGGAGTTGTGCGAATTGGCGGAGAATGTGGTGAAACGCCGCATCGAACAGTTACCCGAAGTGGCTATGGCGGATATAACCGGAGTGCCCGGAAGGCTTTTGCAAATTGTTCCTGATAAAGATAAACTGGCCATGACAGGTATCAGTGTGGAGGATATAGAGAATACACTTTCCGCCAATAATGTAGAGCCGGGAAGTATGCTGGTGAGGGATGGTTATTATGAATATAATATTCGCATAGCTACCCTGCTTCGTACCCCGGAGGATGTGAAGAATATCTATATCCGCAAGGGGGAACGTATTATGCAGTTGAAAGAGCTCTGCAAAGTAGATATTGTTTCGCAAAAAGAGATGGGACGTTCCGTAGCCGGAGGAAAAAGGGCGGTGACGCTGGCCATTATCAAGCAGAGCGATGAAAATATGGATGTCATGAAAGAGAAGCTGAAAGAAACAACCGATTATTTTGCTTCTCTATATCCGGATATTGAATTCAGCGTAAGCCGTAATCAGACGGAATTGCTGGACTATACCATTTCGAATTTGCAGCAGAACCTATCTTTGGGTTTCTTGTTTATCTTTATTGTAGCCGTGCTGTTTTTGGGGGATGTCCGTTCACCGTTGATTATCGGCATCAGCATGGTTACTTCTATTGTAATCACATTCTTTTTCTTTTATTTCTGTCATGTGTCGCTGAATGTGATATCACTTTCGGGCTTGATTCTGGCAGTAGGTATGATGATAGACAGCGCCATTATTGTAACGGAAAATATTTCGCAGTATCGTGAACGGGGGTATTCTCTGAAACGTTCGTGTGCCGTGGGCACGACGGAAATGATTACACCGATGCTCAGTTCGTCCCTTACAACCATTGCGGTATTTGTGCCTTTGATATTTATGAGTGGCATAGCCGGAGCTATTTTTATGGATCAGGCTTTTTCTATCACGGTGGGATTGATGATATCTTATATTACGGGTATTATGTTGCTGCCCGTATTGTATCTGTTGTTTTATAAGGTCGGTATCCGCAGTAAGGGATTTCTTTCCAGACGTTTTGACAATCTGCTGAAAAATGAGTGGCTGGAAAGCTTTTATGATAAAGGGATTGACTGGGTGTTCTCACATAAAAAGCTTTGTGTGACCGGCACGCTGGCAACCCTTCCACTGTGTGTGTTTCTTTTTTATGTAATGGAAAAAGAGCGTATGCCGCAGATTGACCAGAATGAACTGGTGGCAAGGATAGAGTGGAATGAGAATATCCATGTGGACGAGAACAACCGCCGGGTGGATGATTTAATGAAACAGGTGGACGACCGGGTAACGGAGCATGCTGCTTATGTGGGTATGCAGGATTATATATTGAACGGGGGCAGTGAACTTTCGTCTACCGAAGCGGAACTTTATTTCAAGACGGAAAAGCCATCCGGAATCTATTCATTGCAGGAATTATTAGAGAAGGAGATAAGAGAGAAATATCCGTTGGCTGTGGTTACTTTCTCACCTCCCGAAACAATCTTTGAAAAATTGTTTGTGACAGGAGAAGCGGATGTGGTAGCGGAACTCCATACGGCGAATAAGTCGCAGGCACCGGATGCGGAGCATTTGCAGCGGTTGGAAAAGGAAATTACGCGGGTGGCGGATAATGTTCCGACGGGCATCGCTTTCCGGAATCAGATGAATCTGATAATCAATAAAGAAAAACTGTTGTTGTATAACGTATCATATGATGAATTGACGCGGGTGCTCCGCACGGCTTTCAAAGAAAACAAGGTTTCCGTTTTACGCTCTTATCAGCAATATCTGCCTATCAGTATTGCCGGAGAGGAAAAGAGTGTAAATAGTGTATTAAGTGAAACTTTGGTGCGGACGATGGCGGATGGTAACGGAGAGGTGAATCATATTCCTTTGAATAATCTGGTGACGGTAGTGCCCGCCGAAGATTTGAAGAGTATTACGGCGGGAAAGAACGGAGAATATATTCCTTTAAGTTTTTATGATGTGAAGGATGCACCGGAACTGATGCGGAATGTAAAAGAGGTGGTTAGTGAGGAAAAGGAATGGGAAGTGGATTTCTCGGGTAGTTTCTTTTCGAATGAAAAAATGATGGGGGAATTGACTGTGATTCTTTTTGTTTCTTTGTTGCTGATGTATTTTATCCTTTGCGCGCAATTCGAGAGTTTCCTGCAACCGCTGATTGTCTTGATGGAAATTCCTATTGATACGGCTTTTGCTTTGCTGGCATTATGGGTTTTCGGTCACACGTTGAATTTGATGTCTGCCATAGGCATTATCGTGACTTGTGGTATTGTGGTGAATGACTCTATTTTAAAAATGGATGCCATCAATGAATTACGGAAAGCGGGGATGCCTTTGGTGGAAGCCATTCATACAGCGGGCAGGCGCAGGTTGAGAGCGATTATCATGACTTCGCTGACAACTGTCTTTGCAATGGTTCCGTTGCTGTTTACCTCGGATATGGGGTCGGAGATGCAGAAGCCTTTGTCTATTGCCATGATTGGCTCTATGGTGGTGGGAACTTTGGTCAGCTTGTTTATCATTCCTTTAATATATTGGTTTATTTATAGAAAACATGACAAAAATGAAGTACATTAGCATATGGATGGTGGGGTGTATGCTGTTGTCTCTCGGAGCAAAGGCGCAGCAGGTGGTGAAGCTGGATTTGCAACGCACGATAGAGATTGCGAATGATAGTTCCTTGTCCGCTTTCAGATATCAGAATCTTTATTTGTCGGGATATTGGGAATATCGTACTTACAAGGCGAACCGTTTGCCGAGTCTTACGCTGGATCTGACTCCGGCTAAATATTATCGCTATATCACCCAGCGTTATGATTCGAATGAGGATATGGATGTGTATCGTGAACAACAGATGTTCAGCGCATCGGGTGGATTGAGTATCAAACAGAATCTGGACTGGACGGGCGGTACTTTCTATATTGATTCGGAACTGGACTTTATGCGTAATTTCGGTGACTCAAAGTCTACACAGTATTCCAGTATCCCTGTGCGTGTGGGATATCAACAGAGCCTGTTGGGATATAATGCTTTTCGTTGGGACCGGAAAATAGAGCCGTTGAAGTATGAAAAGGTGAAGAAGCAATTCATTTATAACACGGAAATGGTTTCAGAAGAAGCGGTGACTTATTTCTTTGCGTTGGCTATGGCACAGGCGGATTACCGCTTGGCGGAGGAGAATGTGGCGTCCAGTGATACCCTTTATAGCATCGGACTCCAGCGTCATAAGATAGCAGCCATATCACGTGCCGATTTGCTGACATTGCAGCTGGACAAAGTGAATGCGCATAATACGTTGCAGAATGCGCAGATTGCTTTGAAACGCGCTATGTTTTCATTGGCTTCCTTTCTGAACCTGGATAAGAATACTGTGATTGAATTGGATATACCGGGACGTCCCACAGGAAAGATGATTCCCGTAGATGATGCGTTGATGCGGGCCAAAGAGAATAATCCTACTTTCCTAGAACAACGGCAGAATGTGCTGGAAGCGGAACAGAATGTGGACAAGACAAAGAAAGAATCCCGTTTCAATGCCAGCTTTAATGCCAGTGTGGGCTTTAACCAGGTGGCGGATAAACTGGGAGATGCTTACAGGCATCCTTTGCAACAGGACTTGGTTTCTGTCAGTGTTTCTATTCCTTTGATTGACTGGGGGGTGAGAAAGGGTAAATATAATATGGCGAGAAATAATCTGAATGTGGTGAGGATTGCCGCCCGTCAGGAAGAACTGAGTGTGGAGGAAGAGGTGATTATGACGGTGAATGATTTTAATATTCAGCAGAGTTTGATTGCGAGTGCGGAGGAGGCTTTGGATCTTGCCGTAATGGCATACGAGCAGACACGCCAACGTTTTATCATCGGAAAGGCGGATGTGAATAGTCTTACTCTTTCGTTGAACCGCCAGCAGGAGGCGCAGAAAAATTATATTTCGGCTTTGCAGAATTATTGGTTGAATTATTATAAGATACGTAAACTGACGCTGCACGATTTTGAGTCCGGTTTTTCCCTTGCGGACAAGTTTGATTTTAATACAGGAATTTATCGATGAGTAATCCGCGTAACCTCTCCTCGTTTACCTTGATAGTGACATTTGTCTGCCTGTCACTGATAGGGGTGGTATTAGTACCGCTGTTGCCGGTTAAGCTGGCGCCGTCGCGTACCTTGCCCGGTCTGACTGTTTCTTTCAGTATGCCCGGCAATTCGTCACGGGTTATTGAGGCGGAGGTTACCAGTAAACTGGAGGCGATGATGGCCAGAGTAAAGGGAATCAGGAAGGTGAACTCTACTTCGGATAACGGCAGCGGCTCAATTTCTTTGGAACTGGACAAGCATGCGGATATTGACGTTACCCGCTTTGAAGTGTCTACCATCATCAGACAGACCTGGCCTCAGCTGCCCGAGGGGGTGAGTTATCCTCAAATCAGTACGCGACGTTCGGATGATAAGGCATCCAGACCTTTTATTACTTATACACTGAATGCGCCTGCCAATCCTATTTTGATTCAGCAGTATGCGGAAGAGAATATCAAGCCGGTATTGGGACAGTTGAAGGGGATTTATAAAGTGGAACTGAATGGAGCTACACCTATGGAGTGGCTGTTGGAGTATGACAGTGACCAGCTTTCGCGTTTGGGAATCACACTGCAGGCTGTGCAACGGGCCATTAACCGCCATTATGAAAAAGAGTTTCTGGGGATCTGTTCTATTGAAAAAGGTGCGGAGGGCAGAGAGTGGATCAGACTGGTACGTACATCTACTGAAAAAGAAATGGAATTTGAACCGGGAGCCATTCAACTGCAAGCCGAAGATGGAACGATGGTTACGCTGGATAAACTGATAAAGGTAAGGCATGTGGAAGAACGACCGCAAAGTTATTACCGGATAAACGGGCTGAATTCTGTCTACCTGTATATCACGGCCGAGGAAACTGCCAATCAATTAAATTTAAGTGGGGAAGTGAAGCACCTTATGGGTGAGTTGCAACAGAAGATGCCTCCGGGCTATGAGGTACATATCAGTTATGACGCTACGGAATATATTCAGAAAGAATTGGATAAGATTTATTTCCGTACCGGACTGACCGTATTGATTTTATTGCTGTTTGTAGCGTTGATAACACGAAATCTGCGTTATCTGTTCCTGATTGTGACCAGTCTGGCGGTTAATATATCTGTTGCCGTCATTCTTTATTATGCATTTGGTCTGGAAATGCAGCTTTATTCATTGGCGGGTATTACCATCTCATTGAATTTGGTGATCGATAATACGATAGTGATGACAGACCATATTCTGCATCGCCGCAATCTGAAGGCGTTTGTTTCTGTACTGGCGGCCACGCTGACTACTATCGGGGCATTGGTTATTATTTTCTTTCTGGATGAGAAGATACGTCTGAACTTGCAGGATTTTGCAGCGGTGGTCATTATCAATCTGGCAGTATCTTTGTTTGTTGCATTATTCTTTGTTCCGTCCATGATTGATAAAATAGGTTTGGAGAAGAAAAAGAGAAGAAAAAGAAGACGTTTTCTGCTCAGACCCACTTTTATGAAACGGTTGACTGTCTATTTTACCCGTTTCTATCAAGGGGTGATTTATTATTTATGCCGTTTCAGGGTGATAGCTTGCCTATTATTGCTGCTGGGGTTCGGTCTGCCTGTATTTATGCTGCCCGAGAAGATGGAAGGAGAAGGTAAATGGGTGGAATATTATAATAAGGTATTTGATAATCCTACCTTCAAGGATAAGGTAAAGCCGGTAATCAACAAGGCTTTAGGTGGCAGCCTCCGTCTTTTTGCAGAGAAAGTATACGAGGGAAGTTATTTCAATCGCGATGAAGGTGAAGTGGTGCTTTCCGTTTATGCTACGTTGCCTAATGGCAGTACATTGGAGCAGATGAATGTGCTGATTAAGAGGATGGAAACTTATCTGAGCGATTTCAAGGAAATCAGGCAGTTTCAGACGTATATCTATAATGCGCGTCAGGCTAATATCCAGATTTATTTTACAAAAGAAAATCAGCGGAGCGGATTCCCGTATACTTTGAAAGCTAATATAATCAGTAAGGCACTGACTTTGGGAGGTGGTAGCTGGAGTGTATATGGTTTGCAGGATCAGGGCTTCAGTAACGATGTGCGTGAGAGTGCGGGAAGTTTCCGTGTGAAACTGTATGGATATAATTATGACGAACTTTCTTATTGGACAGAACAGCTGAAAGAGAAGTTGTTATTACACCGTCGTATTAAAGAGGTTACGGTAAATTCGGAGTTCTCTTGGTGGAAAGATGATTATAGCGAGTTCTATCTGGATTTGGACAGGTTGAGGATGGCGAAAGAGCATATTACAGCCACGCAGCTGTTCGCCGCTTTGCGCCCTGTTTTCGGAAGGGATATTTATTGTGGTAACGTGTTGTTTGATAATCAGACGGAACAACTGAAGCTTTCATCGCTCCAAGGGCAGCAATATGATGTATGGGGCTTGGTTAATATACCGTTTTTCATCAATGGCCGTTCTTATAAACTGGCCGATTTCGCTACTGTTCAGAAAGGACAGTCACCCCAGAAAGTTGCTAAAGAAAACCAGCAATACCGGCTTTGTCTGCAATATGAATATATCGGTTCTTCCGAACAAGGAAAAAAACTGTTGAAGAAAGACTTGGAAGAATTTAATAAGATATTGCCTATGGGATATACAGCCGAAAATGAGCAGGATTACTGGTCATGGAATAAGAAAGATAACAAGCAATACGCATTGCTGTTGATTGTAATCGCCATTATTTTCTTTACGACGGCTATTTTGTTTAATTCCTTGAAACAGCCTTTGGCTATCATTTTTGTTATTCCGATATCCTATATCGGCGTATTCCTTACGTTTTATCTTTTCGGACTGAATTTTGATCAGGGGGGATTTGCTTCTTTTGTATTACTTTGCGGTATTACAGTAAATGCCAGTATTTATATTCTAAATGAATATAATGCGATAAGAAAAAGGTATCCTCTGTTATTACCGGTACGTGCCTTCACCAAGGCATGGAATTCGAAAATTCTGCCTATCTTTCTGACGGTCGTTTCTACTATTCTGGGATTTATTCCTTTTATGGTGGGAGATGGAAAAGAGGCTTTCTGGTTCCCTTTGGCAGCAGGTACTATAGGCGGGTTAGTTATGTCTATACTTGGAATATTTTTGTTTTTGCCTATATTCTCATTGAAGAAACAAAAAAGATAATAAAGGTTTTACTTTTCTTTTTCAATAGAAGTGTTTACTTTTGTTGTTACAAAAAAACGTTGAATAAATATTATCTAATACTCGCTAATCATGTTGACTCAAATTATTAACGGCAAGATTTTTACTCCGCAAGGTTGGCTGGACGAAGGCTCTGTACTGATACGGGATAATAAAATATTGGAAGTGACTAACTGTGACCTGGCACTGATCGGTGCAAAATTGATTGATGCTAAAGGGATGTATATTGTACCCGGATATGTGTGTATGCATGCTCATGGCGGTGGTGGTCACGATTTTAATGAATGTACGGAAGAGGCGTTCCGCGCAGCTATAAAAGCGCATCAGAAGCATGGGGCGACCAGTATTTTCCCAACTTTGTCTTCTTCTCCTTTTTCAGAAATCCGTAAGGCGGTAACTGTGTGCGAAACCTTGATGAACGAGAAGGACAGTCCTGTGTTGGGGTTGCATGTAGAAGGCCCTTATCTGAATCCGAAAAGAGCAGGTGAGCAGTTTGCCGGGAAATTGAAGAATCCTGATAAAGAGGAATATACTTCTTTATTGGAAAGTACTGACTGCATCAAGCGTTGGGACGCTTCACCTGAACTTCCGGGCGCGTTGGAATTTGCCCGCTATTTGAAATCAAAAGGTATATTAGTGGCTGTGTCACATACAGAATCGGAATACGAGGGGATAAAAGCTGCGTTTGAAGCTGGGTTTACTCATACTGCCCATTTCTATAACGGTATGCCGGGATTCCATAAATGTCGTGAATATAAATACGAAGGGACAGTGGAAAGTGTTTATCTGACAGACGGAATGACCATTGAATTGATTGCCGACGGTATCCATTTACCTGCTACTATTCTTCGGTTGGCTTATAAGTTGAAGGGAGTGGAAAAAACTTGTTTGGTTACGGATGCTTTGGCATATGCCGCCGCTGATGGAATGGAAATAACAGATCCTAATGTGATTATAGAAGATGGTGTATGCAAAATGGCTGATCATTCTTCATTGGCAGGTAGCATAGCAACCATGGATGTATTGGTACGGACAATGGTAAAAGCTGGTATTCCGCTGGCCGATGCCGTGCGGATGGCTTCTGAAACTCCGGCACGGATTATGGGAGTGGATGACCGGAAGGGGGCATTGCAGAAAGATATGGATGCCGATGTGTTGATTTTGGATAGAGAACTGAATATCCGGGCGGCTTGGGCTATGGGCAGGCTGGTGGAGGATACGAATACTTTGTTTTAAAATAGAAGATAAAGGGAGAATTAGTATCCTTATTGTGTGGACAAGATGCCTTGACTGTTTCGGAAAACAATCAAGGTATCTTTTTTTCGGGTTTAACTCGTCATTATCAAGAGGATTTGCTACATTTGCAACTTGTTAAAATGAGAACCAAATAATAAAAAACGATATGAACGGAGATTTTAGAGAGGATTTGAAGAGAGCCTGTGAAGTGATGCAGAAGGGAGGAGTGATTCTTTATCCTACTGATACTATTTGGGGAATAGGTTGTGATGCAACTAATCCGGAGGCGGTGAAACGAGTTTATGATATAAAGAAGCGTGCTGACAGTAAGGCGATGCTTGTATTGGTGGACAGTACGGTAAAAGTAAATTTTTATGTTAGTGATGTACCTGCGGTAGCTTGGGATTTGATTGAGTTTACCACAAAACCATTGACTATTATTTATGATGGGGCACGTAATCTGGCTGAGAATTTGCTGGCTGAGGACGGCAGTGTAGGTATTCGTGTTACGGCTGAGGAATTCTCCAAACAACTTTGTTTCCGGTTTCGTAAAGCTATTGTGTCGACTTCTGCCAATATCAGCGGTCAGCCTTCACCTGCCAACTTCAGTGAAATCAGTGAAGAAGTAAAACAAGCTGTAGACTATATTGTGGAGTATAGACAAGATGAAGTGGGGCATCCCAAACCATCCAGCATTATCAAACTGGGTAAAGGGGGAGAAGTGAAGATTATTAGAGAGTAAAAAAAGGAATGGACGCAATTATAGACGAAAATAAGAAAAGTTGGTTACAGCGCTTTATCTTATGGCGCGAAAAGAAGATAAAAGAGAAACACTTTATTCTTATATTAAGTTTTCTTGCTGGTATTTTTACGGCATTGGCCGCATGGTTTCTGAAGTTTCTAGTAGAATGGATCAAGGAATTTCTGACTGAAAATTTTGATTCTACAGGAGTCAACTGGTTGTATTTGGTGTATCCGGTTTTTGGTATTTTTCTTACCGGATTGTTCATTCGTTATATTGTGAAAGATGACATCAGTCATGGGGTGACGAAAATATTATATGCCATATCCCGTCGCCAAAGCCGCATCAAGCGGCATAATACATGGTCGTCTGTGATAGCCAGTGCCATTACTATCGGTTTTGGTGGTTCCGTAGGTGCAGAGGCTCCGATTGTGCTGACCGGATCGGCTATCGGTTCTAATTTGGGAAGTGTATTCAAGATGGAGCATAAGACCCTGATGCTGTTGGTGGGGTGTGGTGCGGCAGGTGCTGTGGCCGGTATTTTTAAGGCTCCTATTGCAGGCTTGGTTTTTACTTTGGAAGTCTTGATGATTGATCTGACGATGGCATCATTGTTGCCTCTTCTTGTTTCCTGTGTCACGGCAGCTACTGTTTCTTATATTCTTACCGGTCCCGATGCCATGTTCAAGTTCCATATGGATGAACCGTTTCTGATGGAGCGCATTCCTTCGGCAATTCTGTTAGGCATTGCGTGCGGATTGGTTTCTTTGTATTTTACGCGGGCTATGAATTCTGTGGAGAATATATTTCGTCGATATAGTAATCCGTATATCAAGCTGGCTATAGGCGGTGCAATGCTGAGCATATTGATTTTCTTGTTTCCTCCATTGTATGGTGAAGGATATGATACTATTAATTTATTGCTGAATGGCGTAACCAATCATGACTGGAATACAGTAATGAATAACTCTATCTTTTATGGGTTCGATAATTTGTTACTCGTTTATTTGGCCATGATTGTACTTTTCAAAGTCTTTGCTTCCAGTGCAACGAATGGCGGTGGTGGTTGCGGGGGAATTTTTGCTCCCAGTTTGTTCTTGGGGTGTATCACCGGGTTTATCTTCGCTCATTTCTGTAATGAACTGCATGTAGGTCCTTATATCCCGGAGAAAAATTTTGCCTTGTTGGGAATGGCGGGATTGATGTCGGGAGTAATGCATGCTCCGCTGACTGGTATTTTTCTGATTGCAGAACTGACTGGCGGGTATGATTTGTTCCTTCCGCTGATGATGGTATCTGTCAGCTCTTATCTTACCATTATGATATTCGAGCCGCATAGTATTTATTCTATGCGTTTGGCTAAGAAAGGTGAATTGATAACGCATCATAAAGACAAGGCCGTATTGACTCTGATGAATATTGACAGTGTGGTTGAAACTGATTTTGAGAAAGTGCGTCCTGATATGGATTTAGGTGAAATGGTTAAAGTCATTTCGCAGGCTAAACGCAATTTGTTTCCGGTAGTGGATGTCAATGGAGAACTTTTGGGCATTGTGGTATTGGATGATATCCGTAATATTATGTTCCGTCAGGAATTATACCATCGTTTCAAGGTGGAAAAATTTATGATTTCTCCTCCGGCACGGATCAATGTTACTGATTCAATGGAAGAAGTGATGAAGAAGTTTGATGATACAAAGGCCTGGAACCTGCCTGTGATTAATGAAGAGGGAAAATACAAAGGGTTTGTTTCCAAGTCCAAAATATTTAATTCGTACCGGCAGGTGTTGGTTGATTTCTCTGAAGATTAAATAATGTAAGTATATGGAAAAGAAAGATTTGCGGATCGTATATATGGGTACTCCCGATTTTGCGGTGGAGAGCCTGAAAAGATTGGTTGAAGGAGGCTATAATGTAGTAGGTGTGATAACTATGCCCGACAAACCGATGGGACGACATGGCAGTGTGCTGCAACCTAGTCCGGTGAAAGAATATGCTGTTTCTCAAGGTCTGAGGATACTTCAGCCGGAGAAATTGAAGGATGAGGCTTTTATAGAGGAACTCCGGTCTTTACAAGCCGATTTACAAATTGTAGTTGCTTTCCGTATGCTTCCCGAAATAGTATGGAATATGCCGCGTTTGGGCACATTTAACTTGCATGCATCTTTATTACCTCAATATAGAGGAGCTGCTCCTATAAATTGGGCGGTGATAAACGGAGATACGGAAACTGGTATTACGACTTTTTTCTTGAAACATGAGATAGATACCGGTGAGATTATCCAACAGGTGCGCGTTCCTATTGCTGATACGGATAATGTGGAAATAGTACATGATAAGCTGATGTATTTGGGGGGAGATTTGGTTTTGGAAACCGTGGATGCTATTTTGAATGGAAGTGTGAAACCTGTTCCTCAGGAAAGTTTGATCCGGCAGGAAACGGAGTTGCGTCCGGCACCGAAAATATTTAAAGAGACTTGCCGTATAGACTGGAATAAAGGTGTGAAGCAGATTTATGACTTTATTCGCGGGCTGTCTCCTTATCCGGCTGCATGGACCGAACTGTGTGTGGCTGATGGAACACGTCAGGTTTTAAAAATATATGAAACGGAGAAAGTTTTTGCTTCACATGAGATGAATATAGGCGATATCCGTACGGATATGAAGACCTATTTTCAGGTGGCTGTAAAAGATGGTTTTATTAATGTGCTTACTTTGCAGCTGGCAGGAAAGAAACGTATGGATGTGGCTGATTTTTTGAGAGGCTACAGAACTTCGGATAATAATAAGGTGGAATAAATGATAAAGGCTGTATCGAAAGATTTTCGGATACAGCCTTTTCGTTACAATAAGACAAGGAGTTGTTAAGAATCATTTAATTTTTGTGTTGGATATACCTTTCTGTATGAACGGAAAGTTTGTAGATTTACTTTTATTATAACTTACTGTAACGGTTTCTTCGCCATTGTTAATGGTATTCATTTTTATTTTAAATCCTTGTAGCTTACCCTCTTTATATCCGGGAACATCCAATAAAGGGAAGGATACATAACCGGAACTCGGATATTCCTGTCTGTCACCTTCGGCATTGTGGCGTAATTCTACGGCCATATATCCGTTTGCGTCAGGAACAGTTCCTTCTGTGGCTACAAGGCTGATCCGATGTTTGATATTAGAGTTGAAACCTAATATTTGGAACATAAGGGTCAGGTGTGTCTTACCCATAATGGGAGTGATGAGGTTGATTCCATCATGTCCGTAAATATCTTCATCGTTTTCTTTTAGTGTATCCATTGGTTTGGTTAAGATCTTCTGCAAGTAATCTATAGAAATAAAAGGTCCTTTCTTACTTGCATCTCCGGTCGGATTGGCTGCATTTATATAGGTATAAAAAATACGTTGTCCCGGATTATTTGTTTCAAAACGTGTTAATTTATCGGGATTCACTACGTATGCGATTCCATCATTATCGCTTTCTATCACTGCTTCACCGGGTACTTCACTGGGAGTTACTACGGTTGCTAAAGCGGCGTTAAAAGGCATTTCTGCTTGTATGTCGTAGATGTCATCATCATAGTCATTCAGGCAAGACTGAGTAAATGGAATCAGCATTACCATAATTATTACAAGAACTGTCGCTTTATATTTTCTCATATTTTCTGTTTCTAGAATTGTTTCTATCGCTTAAATGCGAAGATAGTAAGTTTACTGCTTGTAAAAATGTTAAATCTGCTTAAGCAAAAATTTTATTCTTCCGGATGCAGTATTTTTGCAGTCTTATCATTTATCCAATAAAGAAGTGTCACAAACAATGAATGAAACAGAATTGGTGGAACGTTGCGGCAAGGGTGATAACCTTGCACGCAAGCAATTGTATGAGCGTTATGCCGGGCAATTGATGGCCGTTTGTGTTCGTTATACAGGTGATAGGGAAGTGGCACAGGATGTCTTACATGATGGATTTTTGAATATATTTCGTTCATTCAGTCAGTTTACTTATAAAGGAGAGGGGTCATTGAAAGCATGGCTGACACGTATTATGGTAAATGAAGCACTGGGCTATCTTCGCAAGAAAGCTTCTACAAATCAGGAAGTGATAGTCGAAGAGTTGCCCGATGTGATAGATGGAGATGAGGATGATTTTGAGCAAATACCCCAATCTGTTTTAATGCAATTCATTAAAGAGCTTCCGGATGGATATAGAACGGTCTTTAATTTATATGTATTAGAAGAAAAGGGACATAAGGAGATTGCTGAAATGCTAGGAATTACAGAACATACTTCATCATCTCAATTATACAGAGCCAAAACCTTATTGATGAAAAAAATAAATGATTATAGAAAGAGGATATAGGAATGAAAGAAAAAGATAAATGGATAAAAAATTTCCGCACCCGGATGGAGGGCTATTCGGAACCGGCTCCTGCTGATCTTTGGGAACAGTTGGAAAAGGAACTGGATACGGTTCCGAAAGTAATTCCGATGTGGCGCCGCTGGCAGGCTGTAGCAGCTGTTGCCTTGTTAGTGGTTGTGTCTTCATTGACCGTATGGTTTTGGCAGTCACCTTCTGCAAACTATTTGGAGAAACAGTCGGCAGAGTTGAATGTAATGCACGAACCCGATGAGTTGGTGCCGGGATCAATCACTCCTGAGCAACCTATGGCCTTGGTAGTTCCTGCTGCCCGCTCTGGGAAAAAACAACATGTAAAAGTTGGTGGGGTTGCTAAGGCAGAGGCATTGGCTGCCGAACAGGAGGTTTTGCTAAATAAAGAGGTGGAAGAGATACAAATAGAGGAAAATTATATTGAAGAGCAGAAAGAGGAATCTGTTATAGTGGAACAAAAACAGCAGAAACAGGCCGGCAGATCTTCCTATTCGGCTGCCAAAACGAATTACGCTTACGTGGCTCCTCATAGAAAGAAGGACAGAAACTGGTCGGTAGGACTTTCTACCGGTAATGGAACCTTTTCATCCTCGACTAGTATGGATGGATATTTGCCTTTGCCTAATGGCACAAGGAATGCAACAATGAATAGCGCTTATGGAGTGGAAACAAGGGCTGAAATTGATAAGCTGGTTCAGTTCAATAACTTGTCGGAAGGAAAGGATGCGCAGTCTGATATAAAATATCGTATGCCTGTTACTTTTGGAGCTTCCCTTCGTTTTGATTTAAGTGATGATTGGGCTGTAGAAACCGGGGTGACTTATACCCAGCTTTCATCCGAAACACGTTCGGGAACCGAAAAAAACAATTATGGTTGGGAAGAGAAACTGCATTATGTGGGTATTCCTCTGAAAGTGAACCGGAATATATGGAGTAACAAGCGGTTTGAAGTGTATGCCTCGGCAGGTGGAGCGGTAGAAAAATGTGTGTCTGGAAAGCGGAGCATTATCGGCAGTGTTTCTACATCAAATGCAGGAAAAGATGAACAGTTTTCGGGAGGGGAGGAAAATGTCAAAGTGAAACCTTTGCAATGGTCTTTGTCCGCAGCGGCAGGTGCGCAGTTTAAGATTACGGAGAAATTGGGTATTTATGCGGAGCCGGGAGTTGTTTATTACTTTGATGACGGCAGTAATGTAAATACGATTCGCAAGGAACATCCTTTTAATTTTAATATACAGTTGGGTGTGCGGTTTACTTTGCCGAAATAAAATGAACTTTTTCACTGTTCTTATATAAAATATGGTTATCTTTGTTCTGTATAAAAAGAATAAGAACAGTGAACCATGAATAGACCTCTGATATCCCCTTCTTTGTTGTCTGCCAATTTTGCTAATCTACAGGCAGATATAGAACAAATAAATCGTAGTGATGCCGACTGGCTGCATATTGATATAATGGATGGTGTGTTTGTACCGAATATTTCTTTTGGTTTTCCTGTATTGAAATATGTAGCCGAGTTGTCTGAAAAACCTTTGGATGTACATTTGATGATTGTTAATCCTGAGAAATTCATTAAAGAAGTGAAAGATTTGGGAACAATGATGATGAATGTGCATTATGAAGCCTGTGTACACTTGCATAGAGTGGTGCAACAGATAAAGGATGCCGGAATGAAAGCGGCTGTCACATTGAATCCTTCTACTCCTGTAGCTATGTTGGCCGATATTATCCGTGACGTGGATATGGTGTTGCTGATGAGTGTGAATCCCGGTTTTGGTGGTCAGAAATTTATTGTACATACCTTGGATAAGGTGAGGGAATTACGTGAATTGATAACGAATACAGGTTCGCAGGCATTGATAGAGGTTGACGGGGGAGTGAACCTGGAAACCGGCAGACAGCTTGTAGAGGCTGGAGCGGACGTGCTGGTGGCAGGAAATGCTGTGTTCAAAGCTCCTGATATGTCAGACATGATACATCGGTTGAAATCTCTTTGAGCTTAAAACCAAAGTGCGAAATATAGCGGCTGTAAAGCCTTGTTCCATGTTCCGGTTGACTATACCTCTAGTCGCCGGAATTTTTGTATCCGATCATTTTTTTCAAGGCGCCTTGCCTGTGCTTGTTTCTGGCACGGGAATATTGGGGTGCTTGATTGGCTTGATTGTATTGATGAAATGGCAAGGCTACCTTTCCCGATGGTTATTTGGAGGCATGGTTTTTATGTTTCTATTTTGTGTAGGGGCATTGTTGCTACAGCAAAAATGGCAACGGGTGGACTATGAATGGTCATCAGGGAAGAATATGTATCAAGGGGTGATAGTGGATGTTCCACAAGAAAAGGCAAAAACATATCTCTGTAAATTGCGGATAGATAAAGAAATGTCTGAGAGGGGGATGGTTCCTGTTAATCGTATGATACTAGTCTATATTATGAAAGATAGTCTTTCTGTAAATTTACGATGTGGAGACCATTTGAACTTTTATACACGTATCTCGACTCCTGAAAGAGAGGTGATTCCGGGAGAATTTGATTATGTGGCTTATCTTTTCAGACAGCAAATTAGCGGAACGGCCGTAATCTTTCCGGGGTATTGGCAATGGACAGGCAAGAAATCGGCATTGACATGGAAACAGCGGGCAGGTGTATGGAGAGAGAAAATACTGGACAGTTATCGGAAGTGGGGATTCTCGGGAGATGAATTTGCCGTATTGTCGGCTTTGACTGTTGGCTATAAAGAGGAACTGAGTGAGGATTTACGTGAAACTTATCAAGTGGCGGGAGTGAGCCATATCTTGGCTTTGTCAGGAATGCATATAGCTGTTTTGTGGGGATTATTGTGTTGGATATTGCGTCCGCTGGATAGAAGTTGCCTGCTGCGATGGGTAAAGTGTGGCATTATTGTGTTGTTGTTATGGACATTTGCTTTTTTAGTGGGCTTGCCTCCCTCGGTTATACGGGCGGTGGTGATGTGTATGTTAATGACAGCGGCGCGTGCGGCAGGAGAACGGACTTTGTCATTGAATACCTTGTCTGTAGCGGCATTCTTTATGCTGCTTTACAATCCTTTTTATCTTTTTGATACCGGGTTCCAGTTGTCATTTCTGGCTGTACTTTCAATTTTGTTTATTTATCCTGTCATTTCCCGGTGTTGGCGGGTGCGTCACCCTGTACCTCGTTATATTTGGGGGATAGTGGCAGTTTCGCTGGCGGCACAGTTAGGGACAGCTCCCGTGGTTATTTATAAATTCGCTTATTTTCCTGTTTATTTTTTACCGGCCAATCTGATAGTGGCACCTTTAGTGCTTGTTATAATTTATGGAACGGTAGCAAGTTTTGTCTTGTCTCCTTTTACGGTATTGCATATATGGGTGGTAAAAGGATTGAACGGGGTGTTGCGGTTGCTGAATGACAGTATGCAATGGGTGGGGGATTTGCCTGTATCACATTCCGGCGATATACATTTGTCTTTGCTTCAGGTTGGTATTCTTTATGTATTATTGTTTGTGGTATTATCTTATCTGTTATCTCCTTCACGGAAATCGTTGATTACTGTTTTGTGTGGAATCAATCTTTTTATAGGATTTTCAGGTTGTCTATATTATATGAAAGAGGAGTCTTTTCAGTTAATCCTGGCCCATTCGCAAGTAAAAGTTTCCCCTCAAAAAGATGTTTGGCAACAGGATAGCATTTATCATTATAAAGGTATGAATATATGTGTTTTGGTGGATAACCGCTGGCGGAGCAGATCGGTTGATAGTTTGTTGGATATTGATTATATGTACTTGTGTAAAGGTTTTAAAGGAAAAATTGCCCCATTACAAAAAATATTTAAAATAAGGAAGGTCATACTGGATGCTTCGCTCGGTGGGTATAGATTGAATTTGTTAAAGGACGAGTGTAGAGGTTTGGGATTGGATTATATTGATATGTCTCCGAAAGGTTCTTACCGTATTCTTCTGTGAATAAAGAATTAATTTGTAAATTTGCCATTTCAAAAGAAAAAGATTGAATATGTTATCAAAAGTAATTGCACAGGCTAATATAGACCATGCCGAAAAATGGTTTGAAAGAGCTGATAAAATAGTTATTGTTACCCATGTGTCACCGGATGGTGATGCCATTGGCTCCTCGTTAGGATTATGGCATTTCTTGGAATCACAGGAAAAGACGGTGAATGTCATTGTTCCCAATGCTTTTCCGGATTTTCTGAGATGGATGCCGGGAGCCAAGGATATAATCCGGTACGATAAATATACTGAATTTGCCAATAAGCTGCTGAATGAGGCGGATGTGATCTGCTGTCTGGATTTCAATGCATTGTCTCGTATTGATGCGATGGCGGATGCAGTGGCTCAGTCTCCGGCACGCAAAATGATGATTGACCATCACCTTAATCCGGAAGCCTTTTGTAGAATCATTATTTCTCATCCTGAAATATCTTCTACATCGGAATTGGTTTTCCGGTTGATATGCCGTCTGGGGTATTTTGAGGATATCACCAAGGAAGGTGCTGAATGTATTTATACGGGGATGATGACCGATACAGGTGGCTTTACTTATAATTCTAATGACCGTGAGATTTATTTCATTATCAGCGAACTGCTTTCGAAAGGCATTGATAAGGATGAGATTTATCGTAAAGTTTATAATACGTATTCTGAAGGGCGTTTACGCCTGATGGGATATGTGCTGTACGACAAGATGCAAGTATTTCCTCAGTTCAATTCGGCATTGGTTTGGCTGACAAAAGAGGAGCAAAGTAAATTCCAGTATGTAAAAGGAGATACGGAAGGGTTTGTGAATATTCCACTTTCCATAAAGAATATTATTTTCTCCGTATTCTTGCGTGAGGATACGGAAAAGAATATGATAAAGGTATCTCTGCGTTCTGTAGGTGCTTTCCCTTGTAATAAAGTGGCTGCCGAATTTTTTAATGGAGGTGGTCATCTGAATGCATCCGGTGGGGAGTTTTATGGAACAATGGATGAAGCCATCGATCTGTTTAAACAGGCTTTGGTGAAGTACGAGGAACTGCTTCTGGCAAAAAAATAGTTATTTTAGTATAATTGCATACAAACAATATAAAAGTTAGGGGCTTATTTATTAATTTTGCCCGAAAATAACAGAACTTAGAATGAAGAAATTAGGTATATTGTTCGCATCTGTGTTTCTTTTAGGGCTGGTCTTCCAGTCTTGCAATAATGGAAAGACCTATGCTGAAATGAAAGAAGAAGAGAGAGAAGCTATCAAGCGATTTATTGAAAAAGAAGATATCAATGTGATCAGCTTTGACCAGTTCCAGGAACAGGATTCTACGACCAATGTGGATGAAAACCAGTTTGTCCTTTTCTCGGAAACAGGTGTTTATATGCAGATTGTGGAAGAGGGAAAGGGGAAACCTCTGAGCGCTTGGAAAGATGGTGCGCGTCGTGAGGTTATAGTTCGTTATGTGGAAGAACGGATTACAGAGGAAGGCATTGGTGATTCTTTGTCTTGGAATACGGATCATAATAGTGAGTATATGATTTATCCTGATATCATGATGGTAACTAAAAATGGGAAAAGCCTGTCGGCTACGTTTACCGAGGGGATCATGTATAACACTTATGGTACTCCTTACGTACCTTCAGGATGGTTGATTCCATTCAATTACATAAAGGTTGGCAGGGAGATTTCCAGTCGTTCTAAGATCAGACTGATTGTACCTCACAGTGAAGGACAGTCTGACGCTTCTGCTTCTGTCTATCCTTGTTACTATGAAATAACTTATCAATTAGCACATGACATTAATTAAATCAATATCCGGAATTCGTGGAACCATTGGTGGGCACGTGGGGGAAGGTTTGAACCCGCTGGATATAGTGAAATTTACATCAGCTTATGCAACGCTGATACGTAAAACAACCGCAGTAAAGAGTAATAAAATTGTAGTAGGACGTGACGCACGTATCTCCGGTGAAATGGTGAAGAACGTGGTATGCGGTACTTTAATGGGAATGGGGTTTGATGTGGTGAATATCGGACTGGCATCTACACCGACTACAGAACTGGCTGTAACCATGGAAGGAGCGTGCGGTGGCATTATTTTGACTGCCAGCCACAATCCCAGACAATGGAACGCTTTGAAGTTGCTGAATGAGCATGGAGAATTCCTGAATAAGGAAGAAGGAAATGAAGTGCTGCGTATAGCAGAAGCGGAAGCGTTTGAGTTTGCCGATATAGACCACATCGGAAGTTATCGCGAAGACAATACCTACAATCAGAAACATATAGATAGTGTTTTGGCTTTGAAATTGGTAGACGTGGATGCTATCCGTAAGGCCAATTTCCGTGTAGCTATAGATTGCGTTAATTCAGTTGGCGGTATTATTCTTCCTGAATTGTTGGAACGGTTGGGAGTGAAGCATGTAGAAAAGCTTTATTGTGAAGCGACCGGTGATTTTCAGCATAACCCGGAACCTTTGGAAAAGAACCTGGGGGACATTATGGGATTGATGGCCAAAGGCGGTTGTGACGTGGCTTTCGTTGTAGACCCGGATGTTGACCGTCTGGCTATGATCTGTGAGGATGGAAAAATGTATGGCGAAGAATATACATTGGTGACCGTGGCAGACTATGTATTGAAACATACTCCCGGAAATACCGTTTCTAACTTGAGTTCTACCCGTGCTTTGCGCGATGTGACCCGTAAATATGGCTGTGAATACAATGCTTCGGCTGTAGGGGAAGTGAATGTGGTTACCAAGATGAAAGCGACTCATGCTGTGATTGGAGGTGAAGGAAATGGTGGAGTAATCTATCCTGAAAGTCATTACGGACGTGATGCATTGGTGGGAATTGCTTTATTCCTGAGCCATTTGGCGCATGAAGGGAAGAAAGTCAGTGAACTGCGTGCTACTTATCCTCCTTATTTCATTGCCAAGAATCGCATTGATCTGACTCCGGAAACGGATGTGGACGCTATTCTGGCCAAGGTGAAGGAACTGTATAAGGATGAAGAGATAAACGACATAGACGGTGTGAAAATAGATTTCCCGGACAAGTGGGTACATTTGCGTAAGAGTAATACCGAACCTATTATCCGTGTGTATTCTGAGGCTGCAACCATGGAGGCGGCAGATGAAATAGGCCAGAAGATAATGGATGTGGTTTATAGCCTGGCGAAATAAATACATTATTAATAGATAATTAGCCGTATTGAATGAGATTATATTTCGTTTGATACGGCGTTGTTTTTTAATCAGATAGAAATAAATACTATGAGAAAAAGCCTTTTATTTGTTTGGGCCTGCATGGGGCTGGTTTGTTTGATGAGTGCTTGTAAGACATCGGTTAAAAGTAAAGAATGGAAGCTGGTATGGGTAGAGGACTTTGATCAAAAAAACAGTTTTGACGAATCGGTATGGACTAAGATACCTCGCGGAACATCCGATTGGAACAACTATATGTCTTATTATGATTCATGTTATGCTATGCAGGATGGGAATCTGATACTTCGTGGAATAGCCAATCATACTCAGAAGAATGATACGGCTCCTTATCTGACCGGTGGTGTATATACCAAAGGAAAGAAACTGTTTACGGGCGGAAGAGTAGAAGTATGTGCCAGGTTGCAAGCCGCTAAGGGGGCATGGCCGGCTATATGGATGCTTCCTGAAAAAGCGGAGTGGCCCAAAGGAGGAGAGATTGATATTATGGAACGGTTGAACCATGATCATATTGCTTATCAGACTACTCATTCATATTATACACATATATTAGGTATAAAGGATAATCCGCCTCACGGAGGCATCAATAAGATAAATCCTGAGGAATACAATATCTATTCGGTAGATATTTATCCGGATAGTCTGGTGTTTGCTGTCAATCATCGTCATACCTATACTTATCCGCGCATTGATACGGACAAGGAAGGGCAGTTCCCTTTCTATCAACCTTACTATTTATTGATAGATATGCAGTTGGGTGGCTCATGGGTTGGTGCTGTGGATCCGAAAGAGTTGCCTGTGGAAATGTGGGTGGACTGGGTGAAGTATTACGAGAAACGCTGAATGCTGTTTGTCGGGAAACGGGGGGCTGTTCAATGTTGGGCAGCCCCCCGTTCTGTTTAATTATCAGGTAAAACTGCCGGTATGTATGGGATGTTTATCATCTTCTCATAGAATACATGTTTTCAGCCTAATGAGTATGTTGATTTTCTCCTGATAAATTTACTGTTTCACTTAAATGAGCAAGTTTCATCACTAAAGTGATGAACATTCTTCACTAAGGTGATAAAATTTCATCACTTTAGTGAAATGATAAGTTTGTCGGGAGGAAGCAGGTCGGACGCATTATATTTTTTACTATATTATTCCTTGTTGTTTGTTTATTATGTTATTGATTATTAGTGTGCTATTGCGCTGGCTGTTTTCTTGTCTTTATAATATATTGTCACAGCTTTTGCAGAATGATAATTTTTAATGTGTCTGCCTTGCAGGAGGAAGGTATTTATCAGGTTGGCAAAGGATACTTGTACAGCTTGTTGCTGCTTGTAGTTTGCGATTGGTGGATATGGGGGCTGTCTGTTCTTGTCGGGCACGTTTGGGGATAAGGAAAGAGCTTGGGGGATTTTTGTCATCGGCTGACAGGACTGATAGCGGGCTGAAAGGACTACTGTCAGCCTTATGTATTGTGTAATAGTGAGTTATGGTGGCTGATTGGACTGAAGGAAGGTTCTTGAAATAGGTATATGTAAGAGTGTTTTCGGGTTTGTACTTGGTCTTCCTTATTCTTATCCTGTCTCAAATGTTGTTCCATGTACATGCAGGGAGGTATTCCGTACAGTTCCTTGAAAGCAGTCGGGAAATTGTTGGGATTGGTGGATCCGGTCAAGTCCGCCACTTCAGCCTATATTTCTTATCATTGGAATTCTGAACGTATCCGCAGGGCTTGAACCGGATTGGCTTCATGTTCTTTTGGGACAGTATTGCCAGCCGGTATGCTCCCGGACAGCTTGCGCGTAACAATATGTGCGGTATCCGTTCTGCAATCTTTTATGACAACCCGGCCGGTCTTTTCCGAAAGTGCTCCCATACTCCTCGTCCGTCGGTACATGATCCGCATTCACCTTGCAGTTATAATCGGATTTCATGTTCAGGGCATCAGTGAAACAGGATGATAAATTTTATTCTACCCAAAGCATGTCACTCATGATCCCGTCTGATATGAAGATTCCTTTACGCGTCAGTTTCAGCGTATCGTTTTTTATTTCCAGTGTTCCTTGTTGTAAATGCGGGGTGGCCATACGCAGGCAGTATTTGTACAGTTCTTCTCCATATTGTTTCCTGAGTTTGGGCAGTGGCATTCCCCATTGTGTACGTATGTGGGTAATGACAAAATCATTGTAACGGGTATATAAGTCAAGTTCTTCTACTTCGAATGTGGGATTTCCGTTAGAAATACCTCTTATATATTCGTTTAGTGAGGCTACATTCCATTGGCGTGAAGTACCATTGTATGAATGTGCGGAAGGACCACAGCCCAAATATTTCTTTTCAGTCCAATAACTGGAGTTGTGCCGGGAGTGAAAACCGGGTAGGCAGAAATTGGATATTTCATAATGTTCGTATCCGGCAGCGGTGAGGCTGTCAATCAGTGTGCCGAATAAGGAAACGCTCAGATCTTCATCGGCCTCTTCCAGTTTATGTTGTTCACGAAGTTGCCAAAGAGTGGTTCCTTCTTCATAAATAAGGTGATAAGCGGAAATATGTTCCGGATGCAAAGCGAGGGCTTGTTTTAAATCTTCTTTCCACGAAGCAAGTGTTTCTCCGGGTAGTCCGTACATCAAGTCAATACTAATATTCCGGAAACCGGCAGTACGACAGTTTTGGAAAGCACGGATGGCTTGTTCGGCTGTGTGGCGGCGTTGAAGCAGTTTTAAAGTGGAGTCTTGAAAAGTTTGAATTCCCATACTTATCCGGTTAAAAGGAAAGGTGCGTAACATGGAAATGTATTCTGGCGTTAAGTCATCGGGATTAGCTTCCAAAGTGATTTCAGCATCGGGGATTACTTTGTATACCTTATAAATATGGGAGAAGATTGCTTCGAAATCTTCTTTTGCCAGTTGCGAGGGAGTGCCGCCGCCCAGATATATCGTTTCTATATGCTCGCCTTCCAGATAGGCTTCCCGGTCGGTTAGTTCGCGGCATAAGGCACGGATGTATGCTGTTTTCTGTTCGCTACGGGTGGTGGAGAAAAAATCGCAGTAAATACAACGTTTTTTGCAAAAGGGGATATGTAGATAAATACCTGCCATGATCATTTATTTTTCAGCAAAGCTACGAAAAAAATAGTGATAAGATAGAATATCTGCCGTAAAACATAGTTTAGTAACACTATCCTTTGAGTTGCTTTTTTTCTCTTTATTTTCTAATTTGCGCTCCACATTTTTAGGAGATATGAAACACATATCCGTTTGTTAATAATTAAACCTTAGATATCATGAAAGTATATCAGACTAACGAAATTAAAAACATTGCACTTCTTGGCAATGATGGCTCAGGTAAAACCACCCTCACAGAGTCTTTGCTCTTTGAGAGTGGTATTATAAAACGTCGTGGCAGAATTACTGCCAAAAACACGGTTAGTGATTATTTTCCGGTAGAGCAAGAATATGGTTATTCAGTGTTCTCTACCGTTTATCATGTAGAATGGAATGGAAAAAAACTAAATATAATTGACTGTCCGGGTAGTGATGACTTCGTAGGGGCTGCCATAACCGCGCTAAATGTAACCGATACTGCTATTTTGCTGCTGAATGGACAATACGGTCCCGAAGTAGGTACTCAGAACCACTTCCGTTATACTGAAAAGCTGGGCAAGCCGGTTATCTTTTTGGTCAATCAGCTTGATAATGAGAAATGTGACTATGACAATGTGCTCGAACAGTTGCGTAGCATTTATGGCTCCAAGGTAGTTCCCGTGCAGTATCCTCTTGAAACGGGACCTAATTTTCATGAACTCATTGACGTGCTGTTGATGAAGAAATATTCATGGGGACCTGAAGGGGGCGCTCCTACAATTGAAGAGATTCCTGATTCTGAGAAAGAAAAGGCATTGGAGATGCATAAAGCTTTGGTAGAGGCTGCTGCTGAAAATGATGAGACACTGATGGAAAAGTTCTTTGAATCGGAATCATTGACTGAAGATGAAATGCGTGAAGGTATCCGTAAGGGATTGGCGGCACGTGGTATGTTCCCTGTTTTCTGTGTATGTGCAGGTAAGGATATGGGTGTCCGTCGTCTGATGGAATTCTTAGGTAATGTTGTTCCATTCGTGTCGGATATGCCTGTGGTTCATAATACCCGTGGTGTTCCTGTGCCTCCCGATGCGAATGGCCCTACTTCTCTTTATTTCTTCAAGACTGCCGTTGAACCCCATATCGGTGGTGTGCAGTATTTTAAAGTGATGAGCGGAAAAGTACACGAAGGTGACGATTTGACTAATGCTGATCGTGGCTCTAAAGAGCGTATGGCACAGCTTTTTGTTTGTGCGGGAGCTAATCGTATTCCGGTGCAGGAACTGGTAGCCGGAGATATTGGTTGTACTGTGAAATTGAAAGATGTAAAGACTGGAAATACCTTGAACGGCAAAGACTGTGAAAACCGGTTTAACTTCATTAAATATCCTAATGCTAAATACTCGCGTGCCATCAAGCCTGTAAATGAGGCTGATGTAGAGAAGATGATGGTTATATTGAACCGTATGCGTGAGGAAGATCCTACTTGGGAAGTGGAGCAATCTAAGGAATTGAAACAGACTATTGTGCATGGACAAGGTGAGTTTCATCTCCGTACCTTGAAGTGGCGTTTGGAAAATAACGAAAAATTGCAGATTAAGTTCGAGGAGCCTAAGATCCCTTATCGTGAAACAATCACTAAAGCAGCCCGTGCCGATTATCGTCATAAGAAACAATCAGGCGGTGCTGGGCAATTTGGTGAGGTCCATCTCATTGTTGAACCTTATTATGAAGGAATGCCTGTACCCGAAACGTATAAGTTTAACGGTCAGGAATTCAAGATAAATGTGAAGGGGACTGAGGAAATACCTTTGGAATGGGGTGGTAAATTAGTCTTTATTAACAGTATCGTGGGAGGATCTATTGATGCCCGTTTTATGCCTGCTATCTTGAAAGGGATTATGAGCCGGATGGAGCAGGGTCCGTTGACAGGTTCGTATGCGCGTGATGTACGAGTGATTGTTTATGATGGTAAGATGCATCCGGTAGACTCAAATGAAATCTCTTTTATGCTTGCAGGACGTAATGCATTCAGTGAGGCATTTAAGAATGCCGGACCTAAGATTCTGGAGCCGATTTATGATGTGGAGGTTTTCGTTCCCAGCGATAAAATGGGCGATGTGATGAGTGATTTGCAAGGTCGTCGTGGTATGATTATGGGGATGAGCAGTGAAAGTGGATACGAAAAACTGGTTGCAAAAGTACCTCTGAAAGAAATGTCTTCTTATTCCACTTCTTTAAGTTCTTTGACAGGCGGTCGCGCTTCATTTATTATGAAGTTTGCCAGCTATGAATTGGTTCCGACAGACGTACAAGAAAAATTGATGAAGGAATTTGAAGCTAAAGAGAATAAAGATGATTGATAAAGTGTAAAATTTCGTACTTAGAAGAGACGTATTTCGTTAAAAATGCGTCTCTTTTTATTTAAGGTAACTTAAACTTTTAGGTTTGTTATTTGGCTTTGAACTTAATTTTTTATTATTTTTGCAAACCAATTGGCGTAAATTTTGTTATAATAGTCAGAATCTTAGCTTAAATGACTTTTTCGGTTAATTATAGAGAATGGCCGTTTAAATTTGGTTAATCTATTGTGTGATGAGATTTAACGCTTTTAATTTTGCTGGCATGAAAAAGTCTACTATTTGGGTATTAGGTATTGTAATGGGGCTATCATTTCTTAGCTTGTTGTATTTGCAGGTAAGCTATATTGAAGAAATGGTGAAAATGCGCAAAGGGCAATTTGATGAGTCTGTTCAGCGCAGCTTGGTCCAGGCGTGTCGGAATATTGAGTTGGTGGAAACTAAAAAGTATCTTGAGGATGATGCGATTGCTACGGAAAAAGCAGCACAGCTGTCCAGGGAGCAGTCCGAAGAGAAGAAGGGGGAAGGAAGTGGTGATGTGGTGGCGCATACGCATGAGTATTCCATTACTTCCGACGGATTGAACGGTTACTCTACTTTTGAATTGAAGATGAGGTTCAGTGCGAATCGTCCTTCTAATATTCCTAAAGCAATTATTTCGACTGGTAAGAACATTCCTCAGACTTCAAGAGCCTTGCAGGAAATAATCAAAGACAGATATGTGTACCAACGTGCATTGTTGGACGAAGTGGTCTATAACATTTTGTATACAGCTAGTGACAAACCTTTGAACAAAAGAATCAACTTTAAACAGTTGGACTTGTTTTTAAAGACGGAATTGCTGAATAATGGCATTGACATTCCTTATCATTTTACGGTGACAGACCGTGACGGGACGGAAGTTTACCATTGCCCTGATTATACCAAAGAGGGTAGTGAGAATACATATCCGCAGGTTTTATTTAAAAATGATCCTCCGGCTCGTATGGCGACAGTAAATATTCATTTTCCTACATTGAACAGTTACATATTCAGTTCTGTTAAATTTATGATCCCGTCACTGATCTTCACATTCGTATTGCTTGTGACGTTCATCTTTACTATCTATATCATCTTCCGTCAGAAGAAGTTGACCGAGATAAAGAATGATTTCATAAACAATATGACACATGAATTCAAGACGCCTATCTCTACCATATCGTTGGCGGCCCAGATGTTGAAAGATCCGGCAGTGGGAAAATCTCCTGCTATGTTCCAGCATATATCCGGAGTGATAAATGATGAGACCAAACGTTTGCGTTTCCAAGTGGAAAAGGTGTTGCAGATGTCTATGTTCGAAAAGCAAAAAGCGACGCTGAAGATGAAAGAGGTGAATGCAAATGATTTGATAGCCGGTGTTGTCAATACTTTCACGTTGAAGGTAGAGAAATACAATGGTAAAATCACTTCGAATCTGGATGCGGTAAATCCGGATATATTTGTAGACGAGATGCATTTTACAAATGTTATTTTTAATTTGCTGGACAATGCAGTGAAATATAAAAAACAGGAAGGCGAATTGTTGTTGAATGTACGTACTTGGAATGAATCGGGCAAGCTTTATATCTCTATCCAGGACAATGGAATAGGTATTAAGAAAGAAAACCTGAAGAAGATATTCGATAAATTCTATCGTGTGCATACCGGTAACCTACACGATGTGAAAGGCTTTGGTTTGGGACTGGCTTATGTGAAAAAAATAATTCAAGATCACAAAGGGGCTATACGTGCCGAGAGTGAATTGAATGTAGGAACTAAATTTATAATTGTATTACCTTTATTAAAAAATGAATAATATGGACGAGAAATTGCGTATCTTGTTATGCGAAGATGATGAGAATCTTGGCATGCTATTGAGAGAATATTTGCAGGCAAAAGGCTACTCGGCCGAACTTTGCCCGGATGGTGAGGCTGGCTACAAGGCTTTCCTTAAGAACAAATACGACTTATGTGTATTGGATGTGATGATGCCGAAGAAAGACGGTTTTACTTTAGCACAGGAAATCCGTCAGGCTAACGCTGAAATTCCTATTATCTTCCTGACTGCTAAAACTTTGAAAGAGGATATATTGGAAGGCTTCAAGATTGGTGCGGATGACTATATCACTAAACCGTTCAGTATGGAAGAGTTGACTTTCCGTATCGAGGCTATTTTGCGTCGTGTACGTGGTAAGAGAAACAAGGAAAGCAATATCTACAAGATTGGTCGTTTTACTTTCGATACTCAGAAACAAATTTTGGCTATCGATGGAAAACAGACTAAACTGACTACGAAAGAATCCGAATTATTGGGCTTGCTTTGTGCTCATGCTAATGAGATTCTGCAGCGTGATTTCGCATTGAAAACCATTTGGATTGATGATAATTATTTCAATGCACGAAGCATGGACGTGTACATCACTAAGTTGCGTAAACATTTGAAAGAAGATGATTCTATCGAGATTATCAACATTCACGGGAAGGGGTATAAACTGATTACTCCCGAAGTAGAATAAGGCTGAGTGAAATAGATGAAATAAAAAAGTCCGGAACATTTGTTTCGGACTTTTTTATTTTTGTTCTCTTATACTTTAATCAACAATGCGTTTGTTTAATACAATATAAACGATTAAACCTATAACGATAAGGGCGGCACTTCCACCTAAAACACCGTTGTCGTTAATTGCTGCACTTCCGGTGAAGAAAACACCGACTAAAATAGCGGCGCCGATGATCATCAGTATCAGACCTAAATTCTTAAGTAAGCTTTTCATGTGTGTATTTTATTAATAGATTATATTTATTCTTGTGTACAAATTAAAGCATAATTCTCTTATCATGGAAATTATTTTAGGAAAAAAAGATGAAAACCTTGAAAAACTTTAGTCTTTGATGTTGGTGAATACCTTTCTTAATACATCTTGGCTGACTTTCAGTTCTTCCAATGTTAATCCTTGCAGTGCTTCTTTCAATGTCTTGTTTGCGATGAAACGTGCTTTGCCTTCCAATTCTCTGCCGGTTTTGGTCAAATGAATTAAATTGGTGCGTCGATCTCTTTTGTCGGCGATGCGTACCACCAAATGCTGGCGTTCCATATTGTCTATCAAGCGGGTCATGCTGGGTTTGTCTTTAAAAGTGGCATTACATAGTTCTTGCTGTGTGACACCATCTTTTTCCCATAGAAAAAGAAGGACTGTCCACTGTTCGGGGGTAATTTCTACACCATTCTGGCGAAAATTCCGGCTTAGTTTCCGGTTGATGGCGGCAGATACTTTGCCATTTAATATGGCAAATATTAATTGGATATCAAAACTAAATTGTTCTATCATGGAATTATTGTTTAAACAACTTTGCAAATATACAATTCTTGGCGGATATAACTTGTTTTTCACAGATAAAAAATATGAAAAGGAAGATTAATTGTAAAATGAAACTATATTTTTTGAAGAAAATTGCGATAACTCTTTGTAGATTAAGATAAAATATCTACTTTTGCACTCGCATTTGAAATTTAATTTAATAATTTAATAAACGTAGTATGAATCAATACGAAACCGTTTTCATTTTAACTCCCGTTTTATCTGATGTTCAGATGAAGGAAGCGGTAGAGAAATTCAAAGGTATTCTGACTGCAGAAGGTGCAGAGATTATCAATGAGGAAAACTGGGGCTTGAAAAAGCTGGCTTACCCCATCCAAAAGAAATCAACTGGTTTCTATCAGTTGATAGAGTTCAAAGCAGAACCGCAGGTTATTGAAAAGTTGGAAATTAACTTCCGTCGTGACGAACGTGTTATCCGTTTCTTGACTTTTAAAATGGATAAATACGCTGCTGAATATGCTGCTAAGAGAAGAAATGTTAAATCAACTAAAAAGGAGGATTAATCATGGCACAGCAACAATCAGAAATCAGATATTTAACTCCGCCCTCAGTAGACGTTAAGAAGAAAAAATACTGCCGTTTCAAAAAGAGTGGTATTAAGTACATTGATTACAAAGATCCTGAATTCTTGAAGAAATTCTTGAACGAACAGGGTAAAATCCTTCCTCGCCGTATTACAGGTACTTCTCTGAAGTTCCAACGTCGTATTGCGCAGGCTGTTAAAAGAGCACGTCACTTGGCGTTACTTCCATTTGTAACTGACATGATGAAATAATAAGGAGGAATAAGTATGGAAATAATTTTGAAAGAAGACGTAGTGAACTTAGGCTACAAAAATGATATTGTAACTGTGAAGTCTGGTTACGGTCGTAACTATCTTATTCCGACTGGTAAGGCAGTGATTGCTTCACCTTCAGCTAAGAAAATGTTGGCAGAAGAGCTGAAACAACGCGCTCACAAATTGGAAAAGATTAAGAAAGATGCTGAAGCTATGGCAGAACAGTTGAAGGATGTAACCTTGACTATTGCTACTAAAGTGAGTGCCACAGGTACTATTTTCGGTTCTGTTAGCAACATTCAAATTGCTGAGGAATTGGAAAAATTGGGTCACAAGGTTGACAGAAAGATTATCGTTGTGAAAGATGCAGTGAAAGAAGTTGGTTCTTACAAAGCTATCGTTAAACTTCACAAGGAAGTTTCTGTAGAGATCCCGTTCGAAGTAGTTGCTGAATAAAATCTGTAAATACTTTAAAGTATAATGATGCTGAAAAAGCCCGGTTCGTGAGAGCCGGGCTTTTTCTTTTAATATGTTTGATTTATTAATTCAATCGTTTCTTTTATAACTTTTTGAGGAGTGGTAAAAGGATTTTCATTAAAAGTATTTGGCATAGTGAGGATCAGTTGTTTGATATCATATTCTTGTAGTCTGGCTGCCCATACTTCATAAATACTGTTATAATTTTTATGAATATTATTGGTGGTTTGGTGAGATAAATAGCGAGTTATATGGTCCTGTTTGTATTTATAATAGTCTTTGTTGTCTTCATTTATTTTTCTGCATCCTTTATAGGCTTGTAAAAGTTTTAAAATGAACTCTTTGTCAGGTATCTGCTGCATCAGCGCTGAGCTTTTCAGTACTTCTAGCGCATCTTCCGAATACTCACAATTTTCATACGCAAAAGGAGCATTGGCATTGTTTTCTAAAATAGAAGCTTTAATGGTTTGAAGTGAATCCTGTTTTTGTATTAACAATCGGAAGAAATTAATTTCATTTAAATATGCGGCTTCGGCCTGATTGATACTTTTTAAATTCTCTTCTAATTCCATTTTTATCATTTGCATACTTTTATTTATCTGCTTCTCTTGTGAGGCACTGTTTATAAAATCAGTTCCGGCAAGAGTGATAAATACTCCGGCAGTGACAATTGATAATTCGCGGAAATAATTTCCCAACTTCCAGTTTTGAAGTTTCTCTTTTAGATTTGTCTTTTTCATATTCTGCTTTTGTTTGTGGTTCGAGAAACAAAAGTAGATAATTTGTATTGTAAAGCAATGGAATGCTGGCAGAAAGGGAGAGGTAAAAACATAAAAAAAGTCTGTTGTGCTTTCGCACGGCAGACTTTCAATTCTCTCTAGAGTTCGTACTGAATTATTCAGCCTTAGTAGAGTCACAGCAAGCAGCTGTAGAGTCACAAGCAGCTGAATCTGCTACAACTTCTTCTACAACAGCAGCTTCTTCTACTACTGCAACTGAATCAGTTGCTTCTGCGTTGTTGTTAGCAGCTTTGTTTCCGCAAGATGCGAAAGAAACAGCTGCGAAGGCTACGAACAAAAATACTAATTTTTTCATTTTCTTTGCTTTTTAAATCTGTAATACTAATGTTGCTTTCTTAAAACGATGCAAAGGTATACACTTTTTTAATACGTTGTACCAAAAAGAACAACTTTTTTTCTAATTTTTTATGTTATACAACCTATTTTGCTGATTAGTAGCATGTTTTACAACATATTTATTCTTCGGTAATACTGTTATATAAGAATCGCTTGATGCTTTTTTTGGGAGTTTTTTCGAACTCTGTGGGATAAAGTTGTATTTTACTCACTTGTTCATAGTTTCCTACCAGTTTATTCAGATTCTTCAAGTTTTCATCCATTACTGTTTTTAGGTTTTCGGGGGTATTGAGTCCCAGACTGTCCAGACTTTCATAATCAGGATATACTAAAGCTACCAGTTTCTTGTTGCGCTCTATGATTAAACTTTCTAGAACGAATGGCATATTATTTAGCTTGGATTCTATCTCTTCAGGAAAAATATTCTGTCCATTAGAACTCAAGATCATGGTTTTACTACGGCCTCTTATATAAATGAATCCGTTAGCATCTATTGTACCTAAATCGCCTGTTTTCAACCAACCATCTTCAGTAAATACCTCACGGGTAGCTTCTTCATTCTTATAATAACCTTTCATTACGTTTTCACCACATACCTGTATTTCTCCGGTTATGTTATAAGGATCATCCGAGTCGATACGGACTTTCATGATATCCAGTATCTTTCCGGCAGAACCAGGTATAAATTCATTCCATGGAGCATAACTGATCAGTGGGGCGCATTCGGTCATGCCGTAACCGATGGTGAACGGAAATTTTATTTTGTGGAAAAAATCGGTGACTTCCGGATTCATGGCAGCTCCACCGATAATGACTTCTTTAAAACGTCCGCCTAATGCGTCAATCAGTTTTTTGCGAATCTGTGCATAAATCTGGTTGTCTAGTAAAGGTATGTTAAGCGCCCATTTCATGCTGCGTTTGTTGATGAGCGGCTGAATTACATTCTTATAAATTTTTTCTATAACTAATGGTACTGTAATAATAAGGTTGGGTTTTACTTCCTCAAAAGCTTTCATCAATATTTTGGGAGAAGGTGTCTTGCCTAATAAGGTGACATGTGTGCCGACAGCAGTAGCGGTTAGAAAATCAAAAGCACATCCGTATGCATGGGCCAAGGGAAGGAAGGAAAGTACCTTTTCTCCTTTCTTTAAAAGTTCTGTACGGATACCGAAGGTAACGTTTCCTGCCAGATTATTGCCCGTAATCATTACTCCCTTACTGAATCCGGTAGTTCCTGAGGTATAATTCAGTAACATGACCTTCTCATTGGAGAGTTCTGTATAATTGATATTTTCCTTATAGAAGCCTTTGGGGAAATTCTTTTTCATTGCTGCATCCATATTTTTCATGAATTTTTGGACAGTTTCACCGTCACGTTGATGCAGGCATCTGAAATCTGTTAGAGAAAATACAGCGCGTAATCCACTTAATGCTTCTTCTTCCAAATTTTCCCAAATATTATCGCTGGTAAACAGGAATGTGGATTCGGAATGATTTACAATATGATGGACATCATTCGGCTTGAAGTCTTGTAGAATAGGAACTACAATAGCTCCGTATGTAACAGTTGCCAAATAAGCGATACACCAACGGGAAGTATTCTTACCTATAATAGATATTTTATCACCACGGCGCAGGCTGCAATATTGGAATAACAAGTGTATCTTAGCTATTTCTTCCGCTACTTGTCCGTATGTAAACGTGGTATCTTCACCATAATCTGTGTAACAGGGAAGATCCCAGTTTTCTTTGAAGCTATTCTCATATAGCTTGATAAAGTTTTCTTTTATCATTGCACAATTTTTGATGTAATGTGCAAAAATAAGCATAATTATTGGTATTCTAAAAAATTTAAGCAGAATAATATGTACCTTTGCTCGCTAATTAGATAAAAAGGTATGATTGATACGACAATTTTCCAGGATAAAACGGCTGTTTATTATACATTAGGCTGCAAATTAAACTTTTCAGAAACTTCAACCATCGGTAAAACACTGAAAGAAGCAGGTATACGTACAGCACGTAAGGGTGAGAAAGCTGATATTTGTGTTATTAATACTTGCTCTGTAACCGAGGTTGCGGATAAGAAATGCCGTCAGGCCATCCATCGTTTGGTTAAACAGCATCCGGGTGCCTATGTAGTAGTGACGGGATGTTATGCCCAGTTAAAACCTGACCAGGTGGCTAATATAGAAGGGGTGGATGTTGTTTTAGGAGCTGAACAAAAGGGAGAGTTGATGAATTATCTCGGAAATTTGGAAAAGCATCCTCAAGGTGAGGCGATTACGACAGCTGCAAAAGACATACGTAGTTTTTCACCTTCGTGTTCTAGGGGTGACCGCACTCGTTATTTTCTGAAAGTGCAGGATGGTTGCGATTATTTCTGTTCTTATTGTACAATTCCGTTTGCTCGTGGGCGTAGCCGGAACGGACGTATTGAAGAGATTGTGGAACAGGCGCGGCAGGCCGCAGCTGAAGGAGGGAAGGAAATTGTAATTACCGGGGTGAATATTGGAGACTTCGGGAAGACAACCGGTGAAAGTTTCTTTGATCTGGTAAAGGCTTTAGATCAGGTGGCAGGGATTGAACGTTATCGTATCTCGTCTATTGAACCCAACTTGCTGACGGATGAAATAATAGAATATGTGTCACGTTCACGTGCATTCATGCCGCATTTTCATATTCCTTTGCAGTCGGGAAGCGATGATGTGTTGAAATTGATGAGACGTCGATATGATACTGCATTGTTTGCTTCCAAGATACGCAAAATTAAGGAAATCATGCCGGATGCGTTTATTGGCGTGGATGTAATTGTGGGAACACGTGGTGAAACAGAGGAATATTTTGAAGATGCTTATCGTTTTATTGAAGGGCTTGATGTGACGCAGTTACATGTTTTCAGTTATTCGGAACGTCCCGGTACGCAGGCCTTGAAAATAGAGTATGTGGTGAGTCCTGAGGAGAAGCATCGCCGTAGCCAGAGATTGTTGGCTTTATCTGATGCGAAGACAAAGGCGTTCTATACCTCTCATATAGGAAGGGAAGCTTGGGTATTAATGGAAAAATCTAAGGCTGGAACTCCTATGCATGGATTTACTGATAATTACATCCGGGTGGAGATGGATCACGATGATCAATTGGATAATCAGTTGATTCGTGTAAGAATGGGAGGCTTTAATGAAGAGGGTACAGCGTTGAAGGGTGTTTTAGTCTGAATTATTCCATACATTTGGTATTAGTCTGAAAAGAAATGAAAAGGGTGTCTGTTGTTATATTGAATTGGAATGGGGTGGATATGCTCCGTAAGTTTATACCTTCTGTTATGGATAATTCAGTAGGAGAGGGGATTGAAATATGTGTGGCTGATAATGCGTCCTCTGATGGGTCGCTTGAAATGCTTCGTTCTGAATTTCCTGTAGTCCGTTTGATTGAGCTGGATCAGAATTATGGTTTTGCCGAAGGATATAACCGGGCTTTGGAGCAAGTTGATGCAGAATATGTAGTTTTACTGAATAGTGATGTGGAGGTTACTCCGCATTGGTTGGAACCTTTGCTGGATTATATGGACACCCATTCCGGAACAGTTGCCTGCCAACCTAAATTATTAAGTTGGCATAATAAGGAATATTTTGAATATGCCGGAGCGTCGGGGGGATTTATCGACCGGTATGGATATCCTTTTTGCAGAGGACGTATTTTTGATGTTGTTGAGAAGGATTGCGGACAATATGATACGGTAACGGAGGTGATGTGGGTTACGGGAGCTGCTCTTTTTATCCGGTTGGCTGATTATCGTGAAGTTGGAGGTTTGGATGGTCATTTTTTTGCCCACATGGAAGAAATTGACCTGTGCTGGCGTTTGCGCAGTAGGGGAAAAAAGCTTGTCTGTATTCCGCAAAGTGTGGTATATCATGTAGGAGGGGCTACGTTGAAAAAAGAGAATCCGAGAAAGACTTTTTTGAATTTCAGAAATAATCTGTTGATGCTTTATAAGAATTTGCCGGATAAGGAATTGGAACATGTACTTTTTATACGTGGTATACTGGATAGAGTGGCTGCCCTTGTTTTTTATCTGAAAAAGGATAGAGCGAATGCGCGTGCTGTAATGCAGGCGCGGAGAGAATTTGAGGATATAAGATATTCTTTTGCCGCTTCTCGTATAGAAAATATGATGAAGTCTACAGATGAGATAATTCCGGAACGGACTCATTTTAGCATTGTTATGAAATATTATTTGTTGGGCAAAAAACATTTTTCCCAGTTGAAACTTTTTTAAATTGCTTCTCTTTATATTTCTTTTTATAGCATTATTCCTGTATCTTTGTTTGATGAAATTTGATCAAAAAAGAAAAGGAGCTGTAAAATGAATGTTCATGAGGTAAAATCTATTGAAACAAAGTCTATTCTGTCACGTTTGAAAAGTAAAGATAATTATTGGGGAATTGCTTATAACATGAACTTGTATAGAGGGTGCCAACATGGTTGCATTTATTGTGATACACGTAGTTCTTGCTATGGTGTTGGTGATATTTCTCATATCTCTGTAAAGAAGAATGCTTTGGAATTACTGGATCATGAACTGGGAACGAAACGTGGAAAAGCAACCATTGGCACAGGTTCAATGAATGATCCTTATATGCCGTTGGAAAAACAGATGAAGCTGACTGGAGGTGCGTTGGAAATTATTGCCAAACATCGTTTTCCTGTTCATGTGATAACAAAGAGTAGTCTTGTGACTCGTGATGCCGATGTATTGCAGGATATAGGGCGCACTTATGCTGCCGTTAGTTTTACTATCACTACAGCGGATGACGAGATGGCGCGCAAACTGGAGCCTAATGCACCGGTATCTTCCGAGCGTTTTAAGGCGATGAAGATATTGTCCGATCGGGGTATATATACAGGAGTGGCATTGATGCCTGTTTTGCCTTTTATAAACGATTCTATAGAAGATATTGAGGAAATAGTAGAGAAGGCTGCCGAAGCAGGAGCGTCCTATGTGCTTCCTTTGTTCGGGGTAACTTTAAGACGGGGCTCCCGTGATTATTTTTATGATAGGGTAGAGCGGATTTTTCCAAAGATGGCCAAGCGATATCAAACTTATTTTGAAGACCGTTCTGAATGCATTTCTCCTAATGCTCCCTATTTGAATGAGGTTTTTTATCGCAGAATAGAAACATTAGGAATCAGTGCTACCATGAAATTTTATCATTCTGAAGGAAGAAAACAACTTTCTTTATTTTAATAAGTAGGGGCATGAACATGGTCTGTATATTCATTATTATTGGTTTGTGTTGTTATTTGCACGATAGCATATTTACGTTTTTAAGAGGAGGGCATGTAATAGGGTGAACTTAATTAAATGACTGGATGTTTGTCAGATAATTCATCGTGTATAATGTACTTCTACTCCAACATTTCTGCAATCACTGCCCATAGGCGGATTTTCTTTTGACAACCGGATGATTATTTCCTGAATAGTTGGAAAATCATTAAACAGTCTTTGCCCTATGCGTTCACAGACATGCTCTAAAAGTTTGGATGGAGTTTTCATCTCTTTTTTGACGACTGTATATATATCAGCATAACTTACGGTGCCTTTCAGTTCGTCAGTTTGTGCTGCATGGGTAAAATCGGTTCTTAGTCTTAAATCAATTATAAAATTAGCTCCTACTATTGTTTCTTGTGGATCGACTCCGTGGTGAGCGAAAAACCTGGCACCTTCCAGATAAATATACATAGATGTTGCTTTCATATTTTTTCAGTTTGAGAAACAAAAGTAGAATTTTCGCTTCATATCTCAAAATTAAAAATCATTGTTCTTGTTTTCTTTTTTATCTGTTTTATTGGTCTATTTTATAGTATTAACACGAAATAAAGTTGATGGCATGGGTGTTTTCATTAATTTTGCATAATATGGAAAGAAGAATTCGTAAATTAATAAGGGTAAGTGCCATTACAGTGGGAGCCTTGCTGCTTACTGGGTTTGTGGTAGTGGCTTTTGTGATTAACTATGTATTTACACCAGATAAATTAACTCCGATAGTGTTGAATGTTGCTAATCGTTCATTGGATGCTGATTTGAAGGTAGAAAGTGTAGAATTGACTTTCTTTTCTACCTTTCCTCAATTTGGGTTAAAAGTTGACGAAGGTTTCTTGGTTTCTAAAGTATTGAATGATAGTCTTCCACAAAAGACCGATTCTTTATTGGCGTTTAAAGAATGTGTGTTGACAGTGAATCCCTTGGATTATTTTTTGAAAAATAAGATCAGTGTCTATAATTTGTCTTTGAAAAATGTTGCTGTTTATGCTTATCGAAATAAAGCAGGTAAGGCGAATTGGGAGATAGTGAAAACTTCCTCGGATACATTGGCTGTGGAAAAAGATACAATTTCACAAAATAAATTTGATAGCGAGATAGATATCCGTCAGGTTGAGTTAGAACATGCCAATTTGATTTTTGATGATCGTAATACAGAGGTTTATTCACGTATAGATGATGTTGATTTGCGCCTAAAGCTGGCGTTGACAAAAGGAATTTCTTCATTGGGAGTAGAATTTGAAAATAAAAATATTCTTTTTTGGCAGCAAGGTGAATTATTGATTAATAAAGTAGCGGCTTCCTTGCAGACTGATATTGAGATAGACAGGTCTACGGCATTGTGGACATTGAAAAATACAGGATTGACTATAAATGGTATCCGGCTGGATGTAAACGGTGAATTAAAACGTGATACAGTTACCAAGATGGTGGGTGTGAACTTGAAATATGGACTACATGCACCTTCCATGGAAACAGTCATGAATATGATTCCCGAGGCTTATGTGAAACGTGGACAGATTTCGGCAAAAGGTGAGGTTAAGGTTGATGGAACATTGGAAGGTAATTATGGAAACAAACAGCTTCCGGCGGTGTCATTGAATATAAAGATTAATGATGCATCCGCCCGATATGAAGGACTTCCTTATGGTATTGATAATTTTACGGCTGATTTTGAATCGTATATTGATTTGATGCGTCGCAATCCTTCATTTTTGAACTTGAAAATTCTTCATTTTGAGGGAGCACATACCAAGATTCTAGCAGATGCCAAAGTGGAGGATTTATTGATAGATCCACTTATAACACTTCATACTGAATCTACAGTTGACTTGGATGCTTTAGCTAAAACTTTCCCTTTGCAGGAAAATGTAACCATCCGTGGTAAATTAGATGCGGGTTTGAATTTAAAATGTCGTCTTTCTTCTTTGAAAAAGCAGGATATTGGACGTATCAGGTTAGGGGGAAGATTGGCTTTAAAGGATTTTGAGTTAAAAGACACTGCTAAAGATTTTAATTTTTTAGGTAATGCCGATTTAAAATTCAGTGATAGTGAAACTTTGCAGGCCGAATTGGATATCAGAGAAATAATATTGAATAGTAGGAAATTTGTTTCAGAGATAGATCGGATGAAAGCGAAGGTTGTTTCAACCAATCCTCAAGATACCACAAAGATTGTCACTTTGCAATGTGAATTGGAAATGAATAAATTGCGTGCGAATATAGGAGATTCGCTTAAAATATATAGTGGCAAGACTGCTGGAACTGGCGAACTTGCTCCGAAGGAACAAAATTCGGCGATGCCGATGATTAGCTTTTCCATGCGTACGGATTCTCTTTTCTTTAATGCCAATGAAACGAAGTTGGCGTTAGGCGTGGCAGGTATTAAGGCGAAATTGGAAAAGAAAAATGATTCGTTATGGATGCCTCGGGGAATTGTTGGTTTTGATAGGTTGTTGGTACATACTCCTGAATTTGGTTTACCTTTACGAGTACGTAAGACAGCTGTAACAATAGATGGTCCGAAAATAACATTAAGAAATGCCTCTTTGAAAATAGGGCATTCAGATATGGTTGCTACCGGGGAGGTAATGGGATTATATCGTGCGATGACTAAAAATGAAACTTTAAAAGCGCGTTTAGCAATCTCTTCTGAGATGATTGATTGTAATCAATTGATAAATTCATTCTCTTTATCTGAAGATTCAGTATCTGTGGCGGTGACAGACACAGTGTCTCCAACAGAAATGAAGTTGTTTGTGTTACCGGGTAATTTGGATTTTGAATTACAGACAGATTTGAAAAAAGTAGTGTTTGGAAAGGTGGAATTTGAAGATGTGTGTGGAAAGGTAGATTTGAAAAATCGTACATTATATTTAAGAAATTTGGAAATGCGTGCATTGGATGCTGATATGAAGGCGGTTATGGTATATCGTGCGGATTCAGTCAGAGGAGGATATACAGGCTTTGACTTTAAAATTAGGGATATAAATATAGCTAAGCTGGTAGATTTTATACCTTCAATGGATACCATTGTACCTATGCTGAGATCTTTTGAAGGAAGGGTTCAGTTTGATGTGGCTGCAGAGGCACGTCTGGATTCAAATATGAATATTCGTATACCTACTTTGCGTTCGGCCATGTATATAAAAGGGGACAGTTTGGTGTTGATGGATGGTGAGACCTTTGCCGAAATTTCAAAGATGTTGATGTTTAAAAATAAAAAGAAGAATGTATTTGATAGTATTTCGGTTAATGTAGTTGTTAATGACGGTAGTGTTCTTGTTTATCCATTTCAAGTGTCTATAGATCGTTATAAAGCTGCCATAGGGGGAGAGCAAGGACTGGATATGAATTTTAAATATCATATATCCATTTTGAAATCGCCTTTGCCTTTTAAGGCTGGAGTGAATATTTCCGGTAATCTGGATAAGATGAAAATACGTGTAGGTAAAGCCAAATATAAAGATGATGTGACTCCTGCTGCCATTCATAAAGTAGATAGTACGCGTATGGATTTAGGAAGGCGTATTGTGGAACGGTTTCATCGTATTGTAGGGGTAAGATAGAAAAGGGATTTATTTTGTTTATATAAAAAAGCTCCTTCACGAAGGTCATGAAGGAGCTTTTCCTTTGTGTTGTTACATTATATAATAAACCATTATCCACATCTCGATGTGCCACAAGTCTTGCAGATCAAGCATCCTTCTTGATATACGAGAGTTTCATTTCCGCAATTGGGACATTTTTGTCCTTCGGCACTAGTACCATCTGTTACATATTTTTTCAGTGCTCGTTCTACACCATTTTTCCATGTGTTAATGTTTTCACTGTCAAGTTGCAGAGAATCTACCAGTTTGATAACACGATCAATAGGCATTCTCCAACGAAGTACACCCGAAATCAATTTAGCATAGTTCCAATATTCTTTGTTGAACTTTTCGGACAAACCTTCAATGGTTGTTTTGTATCCACGTTTGTTTTCAAACTGGAAATCATATCGTTTGTTGCCTTCTTCATCAATGTTTTTGATGATGCGTCCGGTAGTGACCGATTTGGGCAATGAAATACCTTCTTCATCATCTTGCAGACCGGTAAAGATTTCGTATGGATGTCCATCCAACAAGCCTACAAATGCAACCCATTTTTCTTTGTTGTTTTGGAAACGTACTACTTCCGCTTCCAATACTTTGGGGCGCACTTCTACTACCGTAGGTGGTTTGCAAGGGGGAAGTTCTTCTTTTTTGTCTTTCTTGTCCTTTTTGGTAGAAAGTAAAACTCCGGAGCGGGAGCCATCACGATAAACGGTACATCCTTTGCATCCTGAACGCCATGCCTCTACATACAAGCGGTTTACCAATGCTTCATCTACGTCATTGGGCAAATTGATAGTTACGCTGATTGAATGGTCAACCCATTTTTGGATGCGTCCTTGCATTTTTACTTTCATCAGCCAGTCTACGTCATTTGATGTGGCTTTATAATAAGGTGACTTTTCTACCAATTTGTCAATTTCTTCTTGTGTATAACGCTTGGTGGGATCGTAACCGTTTACTGTCATCCATTCCACAAATTTATGGTGGAATACAATATATTCCTCAAATGCATCTCCTGTTTCATCTACAAAATCTACGTGTGTCTGAGGATCATTCGGATTGACTTTTCTTCTACGTTTATACACCGGCATAAACACCGGCTCTATGCCGGAAGTAGTTTGGGTCATTAGGCTGGTAGTTCCGGTGGGAGCTATGGTCAGGCAGGCGATATTACGTCGTCCGTATTTTTTCATCTCCTCATATAATTCTGGATCAGCTTCTTTTAAGCGGTTGATGAACGGATTGTTTTTTTCTCGTTCACTGTCATAGATAGCGAATGCTCCACGTTCTTTTGCCATGTTAACAGATGAACGATAGGCTTCCAGAGCGATTGTTTTATGTACTTGTTCAGAAAACTCTGTTGCTTCTTCTGTTCCGTAGCGTAACCCCATAGCGGCAAGCATATCCCCTTCAGCTGTGATACCTACGCCTGTACGTCTTCCCTGTCCGCTCTTTTTATAAATTTTTTCCCATAAATGTTTCTCAGCTTCTTTTACTTCCTCACTTTCGGGATCGGAATCGATTTTAGCTATGATTTTCTCGATTTTTTCCAATTCCAAGTCAATGATGTCATCCATAATGCGCTGGGCCAATGCCACATGCTTTTTGAATAAGTCGAAATCAAAGTAAGCCTCCTTTGTATAAGGGTTTACTACGTATGAGTATAAGTTGATAGCTAATAAGCGACAAGAATCGTAGGGACACAGGGGTATTTCACCACAAGGATTGGTAGAAACAGTACGATATCCTAAATCGGCATAACAGTCTGGTACGGATTCACGGATGATGGTGTCCCAAAATAATACACCGGGTTCAGCAGACTTCCATGCGTTATGGACAATCTTTTTCCATAACGCAGATGCATCAATGTCTTTCGTGAAAACAGGTTGATCGGAATCTACCGGGTATTGTTGTTTGTAAGGAGTGCCATTTACAGCTGCCTGCATAAATGCATCATCTAGTTTCACGGATACATTAGCACCGGTTACTTTGCCTTCGGTCATTTTGGCATCAATAAATGCTTCTGAATCTGGATGCTTGATGGATACGCTTAACATTAAAGCACCACGACGTCCGTCTTGCGCTACTTCACGTGTTGAATTGGAATAACGTTCCATGAAGGGCACCAGTCCGGTGGAAGTCAGTGCTGAATTTTTAACCGGAGAACCTTTAGGTCGTATATGAGATAAATCATGTCCTACGCCACCACGACGTTTCATTAATTGTACTTGTTCCTCATCAATGCGGATTATACCTCCGTATGAGTCGGCTGCTCCATCAATTCCAATGACAAAGCAGTTTGATAAGGAAGCCACTTGAAAGTCGTTCCCGATACCTGTCATAGGGCTACCTTGCGGAACAATGTATTTAAAGTGATCCAATAATTCGTAAAGCTGCTGTGCGTTTAACCCGTTCTTATATTTAGCTTCAATGCGGGCTACTTCATTTGCAATGCGCCAATGCATATCTTCGGGAGACTTTTCGAAAATGTTCCCGAAAGAATCTTTTACTGCATATTTGTTTACCCAAACCCTTGCAGCAAGTTCATCACCTTTGAAGTATTGTAAAGATGCTTCAAAAGCTTCGTCATAGGTGTACGTTTGTCTTTCCACTTTTATTTTTAGATTTACTGTAATATCAATAAGTTGTTTTAGTGTAGAAGTTACAACTCATTATAATAAAAGTTTCGGCAAAGCTATATATGTTTTTTCAATTAACAAAATAAAAAGCAGATAAGTTTTCAACAAATTGAAAGTTATCCAAGAATATTTGTTAATTTGTTGATTATCAAAAGGTATATATGCTTGCTTGTTTGTGGAAGTTTTCTGTTTTGAAAATTTTGATGGAGGGGATGAGTGATTGACTAGTTGAAAAGGCCAGATTCTTAGCATATAATATTTTGCAAAAAATGCATTATTACTCTTTTCTTTTTTTATCTTTGCAAGAAAAATATATATGGAATCGATAAATAATAGACGGACGATCCGTAAATATAAGCAGGAAGATATTTCTGCTTCTTTGTTAAATGATTTGCTTGAAAAGGCGTTCCGTGCTTCTACAATGGGTAATATGCAATTATATAGTGTGATTGTGACTCGTGACAAGCAGATGAAAGAGAGATTGGCACCTGCCCATTTTAATCAACCGATGGTAACAGGTGCTCCGGTTGTACTGACTTTTTGTGCGGATTTTAACCGTTTTAGTAAATGGTGCAGAGAGCGTAAGGCGGTACCGGGTTATGACAATCCCATTTCTTTTTTGAATGCTGCTACGGATGCATTGCTTGTGACTCAGAACTTTTGTACATTGGCTGAGGAAAATGGATTAGGTATTTGTTTTTTGGGAACAACGATTTATAATCCTGATCAAATTATTGATATCCTTCAGTTGCCGGAATTGGTTATGCCGGTGGCTACTATTACAGTAGGATATCCGGATGAATGCCCTCCACAAGTCGATCGTCTTCCTATAGAGGGTATTTTGCATGAAGAATTGTATCATGATTATACCAAAGAGGATATTGATCGTATTTATAGATATAAAGAGTCACTTCCGGAAAATCATCAGTTTATTAAAGAAAATCATAAGGAAACACTGGCTCAGGTATTTACTGAGGTCAGATACAAGAAGTCGGATAATGAATGTATGTCTGTAACTTTGAAAGAAACCTTGAAGAAACAGGGTTTTGAGAAGTGAATTGCCGGGAACTATCAATCTTAAAACAGAGGTGCGCAGAAGGGAAATAAAGAAAATGCCCTTTGCGCACCTCTGTGGTTTTATTCTATTTCCTTTTGAGAGAAGCTTCAATTTCCTCAATATCCGCTTTAAATGCTTTGTCAACCTCTACTTGGTCTTTTACTATTTTGCAAGCGTGCAATACGGTTGCATGATCTTTATTACCTATTAATTGACCAATTTTGGAAGAAGAGGAGTCTGTATGTTTTTTGGCCAGATACATAGCTACCTGACGTACTTGTACCACTTCTCTTTTTCTTGTTTTAGTATGGATGGCAGATTCTTCTATCTCGTAATGGCTGCATACTTTCTGTATGATATCTTCTACTGTGACAGGCTTGCTCTCACAACAGCGTACAGCTTTTCGTACAATTCTTTCAGCCAAATCCAAATCAACATCACGCTTGAAAATAATGGATTGTGCCAAAAGTGAATTAATGATGCCCTCTAATTCACGTACACTTTCATTTACGTTTTCAGCAATATAATTAATTACTGTTTCCGGTATATTCAAACCGTCACGACGTATTTTATTACGTAAGATATTCTTTCTCAATTCTACGTCCGGCTTTTCCAATTCGGCCACTAAGCCCCATTTAAAGCGGGTCAGAAGGCGTTCTTCCATACCTTGTAGCATTACCGGCGCACGGTCAGAAGTCAGAATAAGTTGCTTACCGTTCTGGTGCAGATGGTTAAAGATGTGGAAGAATGTGTTCTGGGTTTTGGTTACTCCGGCGAATTCTTGAATATCATCAATAATCAAAACGTCTATGGTTTGATAAAAACTAATGAAATCATTGAAATGATTGGTACGAACAGAGTCAGTGTATTGCACCTGAAACAGATGTGCTGATACGTACAATACTCTTTTTTCAGGATATAATTCCTTGATGCGGGTACCAATAGCATTAGTCAAGTGAGTTTTGCCCACACCGGATGGTCCATACAAAAACAAAGGGTTGAATGTTTTTGCCGGATTTTTAGCTACAGTTTCTCCTACTGTACGTGAGAACTCATTACTATTTCCTTTTATGAAATTCTCAAAATTGTAATTTGGATTCAAATGTGGGTCTAAATCCTGCGGAGCCGGTGCCTGCATTGGATTAGGTGCCTTGTTACCATCTCGTATAACTGTTTGTGTGGGTAGTGCTGAAGAGCGTTTGCTTCCCTCCATGTTAACAGTTATATGGTTGGTCTTATCGGTCAAGATACAATACATAAGCTGCGTTCCTTCCCCAATTTCTTTATATAGGGCAGCGCGCAGCAAGTCCACAAACTTTTCTTCTAGAAATTCATAGAAGAATGGGCTGGGGACGCCAATTGTCAGTGCCTTGTCCTCATATTTAAGCGGTACGATAGGCTCAAACCACGTTTTAAAGGTCGTTTCTGGTACGTTGTCTCTGATAAGGTTCAGGCAACGACCCCATAAAACGACGTGATCGTTTTCAATCATATGAAACATTTATTATAAAAAGCGAAACTTCTACAATGCAAATTTCGAAATGAATTTCTGAAAAAACAAATCGCTTTTTTCTTGCTTTTTATTTTTAAAGAGTAATATCTTTAGTTTCAGTTACTTATAAAAACCTCTATCTAAAGGCTTTTGAAAGATTCTTGTTGTTTGATAATTGACTGATTCTTAGCTGACTATCAGTCAAAATAGGCTTTTATTTATTTTAAATGAAATAAGTCTACATGGTATTTCTTCCCTATTTGCAGTCATTTACTGAAAATAAGTGGAAAAATGGTTGAGTAGACTTATTTAGAATATTTTTAAATTAGCAAATCTGTTACTTATCTTTCTTGCCAAACAAAGAGAAATGTACATAACGTTTAGGATGCGCTTTCAAATCCTCCAATAAGGTTGCAGCGTTTGCTGTCGTCGCACTCAAATTTTGGTAGAAAGTAGGATCATTGAATAGCAATCCGATACTGTTGTCCTTGCGATTGAGTTTTTCTGTCAGCATTTGTACATTATATAAAGTGGAGTCTATTTTATTGAACGTTGAAGCATAATCAATACCTTTCAAGTTGTCGCTGATAGCAATGAAGTTATCAGCAATTGTGTTTAATTTTCCAGTAAGTTGCGGAAGATCCTTTTGCATTAACATGTTTAATTGACGTGTTGTCACATCCAGATTGGCTGTCAGTTTTTCTGCGTTGTGCAAGGTTGCACTCAATGCAGGATCAGCTAATATTTTATTTAATGAATATAGGATAGAATCCATTTTGGGTAACATCTGCTCTATTTGAGGAACTAGCTTTTCTTCAGCGGCTCCCATGAGCCCCGCATTCGTTTTGCCGGGCAGGGTATCTCCCGGTTGATAGTATTCTGTAGAATTAAAGTTAAGGAGTAAGTTCATCTTTACCGTTCCCAGCATTTCTGTAACCAGTTCTCCTGTACTTCCTTTGGGGATACGCATTTCCTTGTCCACTTCCACTTCTACTGTGACATGTCCCGGTTTTGCATAGTTGTAATTGATATTTCTTACTGTACCTACTTTATAACCATTGGCAAAGACGGGGCTTGATCCGGCTAATCCGTTTATATTTGTATATTCTACATAATAGTAATTGGCAGATTGGAACATATTTATTCCTTTCAGGTAGTTGATACCAAAGATCAGCATAGCCAATGCAGCGATGCCTATTAATCCTATTTTTACCTCTTTCGTCATTTCAATTATACCTTTTATATTATCTATTCTTTTTAAATTCTTTGATGGCTTCGTTCACATTCATTTTCTCTCCGTTTTTGAAAGCGATAATGAAAGCGTCCTTAAATTTAGGAGTAATATTACGTTTCATGCGTAGTATTTTATTATAATCCGTATTTTCTCCGTAAGTATATTTATAAAGTCCTTTTTCGCGGTAATAGCTAACAGGTGATACACCTTTCAGTTGTTTACTTCCTTTGGGCAATATTTTGTTTGATACCAATATTTGTATTTTAAATACAGGCTTGGCAGATGTTCGGGCTTGGTCGCCTGTGATCTTTTTTTGTGTGGCAGGCACAGACTTTTTGGTAATCTTGTCCGGTTCCGTTGCAGTGTCCGGTTCCGCAGTTTGTATTTCTATTCTTGATTCTTTCGGTTTGTTTTCTGGTTCCGGTAATTCTTGTTCTTGTACTCTGCTGCGGCCGATGGGGGCGTCATGTTCGCGCTTGTAATTGAGGAATGCTTTATAAATGCTGTTAGATAACGCCGTAGTGCCTGCATCGGATAAAAGATATTGTTCTTCATCCGGTGTTGAGATATAGCCTAATTCAACCAAAACACTAGGCATGGAAGTGGCACGTAGAACTAGGAATCCGGCTTGATGTACTCCTTTGTCTATTCGTTTGGCTGTATTCTTGAATTGTTTTTGGATAAGAGTGGCTAATTTTACACTCTTCTCCATATTTTTGTCTTGTACAAATTCAAAAATAATATAGCTTTCAGAAGAATTTGGATTGAATCCGGCATAACGTTGTTCATAATTATCCTCTATCAAAATAACCGAGTTCTCTTTTTTAGCAACTTCTAAATTTTCTTCAGTACGGTGGAGTCCTAACGTATAAGTCTCTGCTCCCCGTACAGTTCTGCCACGGGCTATGGAATTAGTATGTATAGAGATGAATAAATCGGCCTTGGCATTATTGGCTATTTGTGCACGACGATCCAAAGGGATAAAGACATCTGTTTTCCGGGTATATATTACCTTTACGTCATTACAGTTATTTTGGATCAGTTGTCCTACTTTTAAAGCTACGTTCAGATTGATGTTTTTTTCTTTTCCACGTCTGCCGATAGCACCGGGATCATGTCCGCCATGACCGGGATCAATGACGACTACAAAGTCCTTTCCCTTTGCCGCCAGGCAGAAACAGGGAAAGACCAGCCACAGGCTACACAACAGGAATATTATTTTAAGTCTATCGGTTTTCATATCAATTAAGTTGCAAATGTAGCGATTTTTAGTGAAAACTCGGCTTTTGTCTTTAAGTTTTGCGTTTTTTATTCGAAACTTGCCACAAAACCCGAAAAATAGACGAGTGTTTGGACTAAATTCTTTTATTTTGTATTCTGAAATAAATATTGAAAGATGGATTTGTTTAAGTTTATGAAGAATTGGACGTTACCTCTAGCGATGCTTGCAGGAGTTATCGGTTATTTTGTTTTTGCCAACTTCACTTTTCTGGAGCCGACAAAGCCATTTATGAATGGGTTGATTTCTTTTTTAACTCCTTCCTTGATTTTTGCCCAATTGTTGCTTACATTCTGTAAAATTGAACCAAAAGAGTTGGTTCCTAGAGTATGGCATGGCTGGTTGTTGGCTATTCAAGCCATTTCTTGTGGTATTATTGCGTTGTTGTTAATATTTTGTCCGATGGATGAATCTTATAAGGAGATATTCGAGGCGGCTATGGTTTGTCTTATTTGTCCTACTGCTACGGCAGCGGCAGTAATTACGGGAAAACTAGGTGGAAGTGCTTCCAGTTTGACTACTTATACATTGCTTTCAAATATTTTGGCTGCAATAGCAGTTCCTTTGATATTTCCATTGGTTGAACCACATACAGATGTTACTTTTGGTATTGCTTTTCTTAAGATTTTAAGTAAGGTTTTTCCATTGTTGCTTGCACCGTTTTTTATCGCTTTATTATTCCGTTATTATATTCCCCGGCTCCACAAGTTTTTACTGAAATATCATACTTCGGCTTTTTATTTATGGGCGGTAGCATTGACCATTGTAATGGGGCAGACTACTCGCTCTTTGGTTAACAGTACTGCTGATGTAACGGTAGAGATGTTGATTGCTTTTGCCGGTTTAGTAACTTGTTGTTTACAATTTTATTTTGGTAAAAGAATTGGTAGTGCATATAATGACCGTATAAGTGCAGGACAGGCATTGGGGCAAAAAAATACAGTACTAGCTATTTGGATGGCGGTTACGTATCTTAATCCTTTATCGTCTGTCGGTCCGGGTAGTTATGTGGTGTGGCAAAACATCATCAATAGTTATCAGTTGTGGAAGAAAAGAAAAAATGAGATGAAAAATTAAGTCGCAACTATTTACTTTGTTATACGTAATGCTTGGTATGGTAAACTATATAGTTGCGTTCTATTAAAAATGAATTTGCCGTATATGTCTCTTAAAGATTTCTTACGAAACCAGTAAAACGTTTCAATCCTTCTGCCAGTGTAGTACGTGGGCAGGCGATATTCCAGCGCATGAATCCTTTTCCTTCAGTCCCATACATTGTTCCTGCATTGAGCCATAATCCGGCTTCGTTAACCAATCGCTGTTCGAGTTCCTGCGAGTGTATGCCGAGTCTGTGACAGTCCATCCAAACGAGATAGGTTCCCTCCAATACCGTGATAGGAAACTCGGGCAGATGTTCCCGACAGAACTCCTGCATATAGAGAAAATTGGCCTGTAAATATTTGATGAGTTGGTTCAGCCACTCTTCCCCTTCGTTGTAAGCTACTTGAGTCGCAATTACACCAAAAGGATTGACATCACATACTTCGTTATCGTTAATGGCCCGGTCGATTTTCGCTCGACGGTTAGCATCAGCACAAATAATGTTCGCAATCTGTAATCCGGCAATATTGAACGCTTTACTGGGAGATATACAGACTACAGAATGGTGACGGAAATTTTCTGAGATGGAAGCAAACGGTGTGTAACGGTACTCTGGAAAAACCAGTTCGCAATGAATCTCATCCGAAACGACCGTAACATCGTGTCGAATACAAATTTCACCAATACGTACCAGTTCTTCACGTTTCCACACCCTTCCGGCAGGATTGTGAGGATTGCACAGCAGCATCACCTTCACTTTCGGATCAGCAGTCTTACGCTCTAAATCTTCATAATCGATGGTGAAAGTATTACTTGCAAAGACCAACGGTGATGATACCATTTCACACCCATTGTTACGGATTGAAGAAAAGAAACAATTATAGACCGGGGTCTGCACCAATACCTTATCTCCCGGAACGGTCAAAGCCTTGATGACTGCCGAGATGGCTGGGACTACGCCCGATGTGTAAATTATCCATTCACGGTCAATCGTCCAACCGTGACGACGTGCGAACCAGCCTGTAACAGCCTCGTAGTAACTGTCGGGCACACGGGTATAACCGAAAATGCCGTGTTCTACCCGTCGGCGTAAAGCATCGACGATAGCGGGAGCTGTACGGAAATCCATGTCAGCCACCCACATCGGCAATACATTTTCGCTTTCTGCGCTATCCCATTTGTAGGAATCGGTTCCCCGTCTTGAAATTTGTTTGTCAAAGTTGTATTTCATATCTTCATCTTAATCGGTAAAACAGGTACGCTCGTCCCGGAGACGGATTTCACAATCGGCAGGAGCCTTGATGTTCTCATCTATGGTTATGGAACCGAATTCGTCAGCCACAATGCATCCCGACATCGGGTTCTTGATATTTGTAATAGCTCCGTGAATATCGGCCTGCAACGTGCTGTACTCAAAGGCACGGTCGCAGTCAGGTCCGAAGGTACAGTTTTCAAGAATAAGGTCGTGTGCATAGCAAAGCGGTTGCTCACCGGTAATGTGGCAGTTGACCAAACGTAGATTCTTCGAATGCCAGCCGAGGTATTCGCCGTTGAGTTCGGAATCGTAGATGGTCACATTTTCCACTTCCCAGAAGGCATCCTTCGTTGTAATCTTTGCATGATGAATCTCTACATTTTTCACGTACTGGAACACATACTTGCTGTTGCTTTCCAGTCCGTCCACATAAATGTTGTTGCTGAACATGAAAGGATAAGTTCCGCCGTGCAGCTTGAGATTCTTGATGCGGATACCATTACAACGCCAGAATACTTCGTCGGCATCGTTCATCGTTACGTTCTCGATATCTATTTCGTCCATTTCACGGAATATCTTCGGTGCGTCGATAATCGTGTCGGTCATCTTCAGGTGATCGGAATACCACAATGCCGAACGCCCTCCGACATCGAAATAGCAACGGTCGATTTTGAAACCGTGTACATGCCAGAAGGGATAGTTACCCTCAAAGCGGCAATCTACAGCTTCGATATTGCTACATTCTTTGATGGCCGATTCACCGGTACGAATAATCACATTTTCCAGACGAAGGTCGTGGGACTCGAACAAGGGACGCTCGCCCCCGAATTCAGCATTTTTAATCAGTTTCATTTGATATATTGTTTTAGTTGTCAGTCATTATTAATTTTAAAAGTCATGTTCACATTGCTGCGTCCGCGAACTGAAGCCAATCAGGATATAGGCAATTCCTTTTTCTTGAAGTCTTCTATTTTAAGTATTCTTTGAAAAATTCCTCCAGTTTATCGAATGGAATAATGTCTGTCCGGTCATATAAATCCGTATGTACGGCATCGGGAATAATCATCAATTCTTTATTATCGCCTTTCAGCTTCTTGAAAGTATCCTCACTAAAATAGCGGGAGTGAGCTTTTTCTCCATGAATGAGCAACACGGCACTGCGGATTTCATCGGCATACGCAAGGATAGGTGCGTTGAGAAATGCAAGATTGGAGGTTTTGTTCCAGCCCAAACCGGAGTTGATGGAACGAGGATGATAACCTCGTTCGGTCTTGTAATAATCATAATAATCCTTCATGAACTGCGGCGCATCACCGGTAGGTTCCGGGTTCGTCACGGTGCGGGGATAAGTGTCGGTACGGTAGTCTTCCGTGCGCTGGGCGTTAAACTCCTGACGCATTTTGTAACGTGCATCTGCATTGTCAGCGGCATCGAAGTAACCGTTTGCTGTACAGCGGCTAATGTCATACATTGTGGAAGCTACCGTTGCCTTGATACGTGTGTCGTTGGCAGCCGCATTGATAGCAAAACCACCCCAACCACAAATGCCAATGATGCCGATTCGTTCGGCATCCACATCCGGACGTGTCGCGAGGTAATCCACCGCCGCCGAGAAGTCTTCGGTGTTGATGTCTGGCGAAGCTACGCTGCGAGGCTGTCCACCGCTTTCACCAGTAAATGAAGGATCAAAAGCAATCGTCAGGAATCCTCGTTCGGCCAATGTCTGGGCATACAGCCCCGACGACTGTTCCTTTACAGCTCCAAACGGACCGCTGACAGCAATAGCAGGCAGCTTACCTCCGAAAGTCGTTTTCGGTGCATACAGGTCGGCGGTGAGCATGATACCGTAACGATTTATGAAAGTCACTTTGCTATGATTCACCTTGTCGCTTTTCGGGAACGTCTTGTCCCATTCCTGTGTCAGATTTAACTGTTCCATATTTTTGCGAGTGTTTTGTGCCGGGCTTTCCGTCAGGCTGAAGAGGCAGAGGAAAGCAGCCATTAAAATAGTTGTACGTTTCATAACCGATGTAATTTAAATTTTTATTGTTTCTTGTTTTCTTTTCATAGTGCAAAATTACAGCGGATTACAGGAAAAGCCGGTAGATGGATTACTGATTGTATAACCTCAATTACAGACATTATTTTACATGCATCTCATCCAACGTTCCCGCTTCAAGCAGATCAGGAAAATCAGCCTCTTTTTCTTGCCGCATTGGTGATGATGATGATGGAGAAACCGATATCGAACAGTAGCAAGAGTCTTGTGCAAAATCTGCCGTCGATAAAGATGTATTGCAGATTATGATACGGCCGACTCCGGCAGTAGGCATGGCACTCGTCGTTTCAACCGGAAGAAGGGAATACAACGAGAACTCCGGAAAGTTGGTCAGTGCAATGCCCGGTAGAACCAATCCGCACAACCCGTTCAGTATGGTGTACCGTTCGGATGGATCTGACAAGGATGGCAGTATGGTTGGTTAGTGATTCCGATTCCATAGGCTATCACTTTTCGTTCCTGTCGATATCTCGGATATGCCTTGCCGGTACACCTCCTACAACCGTGTTGGCCGCTACGTCTTTCGTCACCACAGATCCGGCGGCGATAATGGCGTTGTCACCCACGGTCACACCCCGCAGGATGGTGGAGTTGGAGCCTACCCATACATTTTTGCCTAACCGGATAGGCGCCGGATACATTGCCCCGCGGTCTTCGGGAGCCGTACCGTGATCGAGCGTGGCAAAGACCACATTATGCCCGATAAGACAGCCGTCACCCAACGTCACACCGCCATGATCCTGGAAGTGGCAACCGGCATTGATAAAGACACGACGCCCGATGGTAATATTCTTGCCGAAGTCTGTGTAGAACGGAGGAAACATCTTGAATGTTTCGTCCACAGGTTTACCGGTCAGGCGCGACATGAACGCACGCAATTCTTCTTGTGAATGGTACGAGTTGTTTATCTCACAGGTAACGCGCCGGGCTTCATCGCTCATTTCATCCATCAGCCGATAGATTTCCGGTGTATTGAGTGCACCGCCGGCTTCAATATGATTCAAAAAATCATCTAATGTCATAATATTCTTTTTTCCTATACTTGTTTACTCGTTTTGTATGCCTCTTGTGATTTCGGGTTTCCTTTGATTTCTTCCATGTGCCATACACCACAGCGAAACAGTGTACCCTTTACCATCGGTTTTTCCAAACATCCATTCGCTTGTTGCGCTTGAAATAGGTGACAGACCGCCCCGTTATCTGTACGTTTTTCGTAAAGCACATACTTATTACCATTTTTCTTGGGAACCGGATCGGACTGTGTTATGGCAGGTATTCCTATAACAAATAAACTTGCAATCATGATGACTGGTATACGTTTCATTATCACTTGATTTTATTAAGTTTTGAATTCCAGAATCTTGATGCAAAGATAAGTACATGACTGAAAATACAGTGTAGATAAATTACAGATGTTATAACCCTAATTACATGATTTCCGGAAAGAATAGCATAAATCTGTAGCCAAGGTTGATACAATGTCTCAATCTGTTATTCTAGAAAATGATAAGTATAGAATTTGAAATCTTAAATTGATGTTAAACAGAAGGGGATGTGAGAATTATAGCCGTGCAATACCCCGGAATTGAGCGAGTGGCTACAATATAGGCATCAGTTATGTTATTTTTACCAATAGTAAACCGGAGCGTATTTGTAACAGATGAGAAACCGAATACTGCAAGAAATTATCATGTTGCCTCTTTGGTTGAAATAGTGTTATGAAATAGAGATTTTAATCCATCGAAAATGGCAGGAAGAGCAATGGTGCCATGCACCTCGTCGGGAAATTTTTTATAAACGACATGCAAATGCTTGTTTTTCATTTCAGGGATGATCTTATTTTTTAAGCTGTCGGCCAATGAAAACTGGATAAGTTTGATTGCAGGACGTTGGCGGGTGGCGAAAGCAACATACAAATGTTTGCCGGAGAAGTCTTTTTGATAAACATTCTTTGCTGCTTGTTGCAGAAAGACTCCTCGGTCCCACCATAAACTTGGGTCTATTGCTATATACGAGTCAAAAGACTCGGGATGATTTGACAGTGTCTGTAGGGTAAATAAACCTGCGTATGAATGTCCGACAAGAAAGTTTGTACCGTTGGCAGGAACTTTATTTTCCACTTCCAGACGTAGTTCCTCTATCAGAAAGCGATGGAACTGTTCAGCTCCACCACCTGCCGGCTTATCATAGGGACAAATGGTACCATCCCGGCGGGCGGCTGAGCAAGTAGGAGTGAAATCTCTGGTCCGGTCTGTGTTTAAAACAGCCACAACGATGCAAGGAGGCAAGTTTGAGGTTTTAGAAGAAGAGAAGAAACGCGTAAAACCAACCACGGAATGAAAGAAGGAATCTCCATCCAATAGATAAAGAACCGGATAAGCCTTTCCTTTTTCACCAGCTTTGGTCTCAGGTACATAAATCCAATATTTTCTTTCTTCATTCAGTATTTCAGAAAACAATGTATGACGCGTTCCGATATAAATGGAATCTTGTTTTTGTGCGGAGAGGGGAAATATCCATCCTATTTGTATGAACAGTATTATATAAAGTATCTTCATTTGTTCGTTTTTTGGGGTTGCAAAGTTCGATGAAAATATGGATATGGACAATCCCTATTTTTAGGTATTTCAGAATATCTCCAATGGAATTTCCTCTATGTCTTATGATTTTGTGGAGGTGGCACCGGATGCATCGGAAGGAATTGATTGAACCGGATTTTTAAGTAACTTCTTAGGGGAATTCATTAAAATATCCTATCACTTCTAACATTTCCCGATTAATTTTGTATTTTTACAGACATACAAAGATTAACTGTAACAAGATATGATTATTTCTGTCGTCTTCGTATCTATGATGGTGGTTTTCGTAACAGTTTATCATTTTGTTACAAAGCCGAAAAAGCAGCAAGAAAAGATTTATTCGGCGATGACCACCGATGAACTTATCAGGTTCGTGCAGTCCATGCACTGTGAACTAGTGAAGAGAATTGATGCTGATGCCATTATCATCGGTTTTCAAGGAGGTTATTTTCATTTGTTAAGAGAAAAAACAGGTCAGAATATTCAGTTATATTATAAAGATTTTTACGCATGTAGCTATGAACAGTCTAAAAAAATAGTTTTTGACATTAACAACATTAACTGCCGATACACAGCTTGGACTTGCTATTTGCGTAAAAGTCATGAGGATGGAGAAAGTGAGACACCTTTTACGGCTTGTCTGTCTGCCTGTCTGTTCTTGTCGGGCAGTGAAACTCAGTTAAAACAACATTTGCGGGTATTGCTTGAGTCATCTTTTATGATAGCCCGTAGTTTTAAAGAGTTGGCAGAACAATCTGCTTCAATACAAGACATGTTGGTGAAAAAAGAATTCGAAAATCGCTTGGCTTTGTTGAGACGAAAATTGGAGATTGGACATGGTAAGCTATTGGAACCTGTCGATGTTTCCCGGCAAGATATGGATCAGATAGAGGATATTCTTTCTCTTTTTGGTACAGTGAAACAGGAAGATATAAAGGGAATGACACTGGTTTGCAATGGGCGGATAGAGAGGCGTACCGAATTATTGTCTATTCTTTCTTTTAGGTTGAAAGATGCTGTGATGGATGAAAAAGGACAGGCGGGAAAAGATGCTCTGATCTGTATCACACTTGCTGAAGGGCAGTTGGTGATTGCGTTGGAGAAAGCTGAAGGCAGTAATGAACGATCTCTTTATTATAAGTTGTCGGCTATGCGGACGGACAGGGTAGATGCTTTTTTCGATGAAACCCAAAAAGGCAGAGTATTCAGTAGTATGATTGAGGTAAGATTGACAACGGATCATGATGATTATTGGGAGTTGAAATATATGTTGGACGATGCTAAAGAAAAAGCGGCAAACAAACAGTTTGACGAACTGACGGAGGAACAACAGGCGTTGCTGGCTTATACCGAGCCTACCTTGCAGACTACTATTTATTGGGGGAAGAAATTTTTCAGGCAGCAATGTTATCTTCAGGCGTTGGGGTGTTATCTTTCTATTTTTCGGTATTATCAAGTCCACTGGACAGAATTGCCGGAGCGTGGCAAGGAAGAATATTATGTGATTTGTTATCATATCGGTTTTGTTTATCTCACATTAGGGCATTTTGAAAAGGCTTATTATTATTTGACTAATGCTAAAAGAAATTCATCCATTCATGCGATTCGTGATTTTACCAACTGTCTCGTCGAAATGAAGGATACAGGAGCTCTTGAGTATATTTATTCTATGGTGAGTTTGGTTGGCAGTCAGATAAAGATGTATGGTGATGAAAAGAATACCTTGTTTCCACTTTATCATTTTCTTCGGCGCAGGGCAGCACAAGTATTAGTAAACTTGAAATATTATTCGCAAGCTAGGGAACTGCTCTATCAAATGCTGGGAGAGGAGGAGAATCGTGAGTTTGCGGAACGGGAATTGCAGTATCTTGAGAGTATGGGTGCAGGTGATGATGCGAAGCGGAACGAGTGAGAAGAATGTGAGGAGGTTGAATGAAAGTTTCATGGAATTTCATAATGGGATGTTGCTAGGAGTAAAGCAGAAATGTGGAAAATGTTCTGTAACATGGGCTGCTCTTCATTGAACTCTGTGATACCTATTAGTTGTTGTATATCATTTTGTTGAATTGAAAATAGCTAACCCCTTTACCGTCAAAAGATACTTTTGTCGCGGATGCTTGGGATTATTAGGGTAGAGAGGAGCAACAAAGCCATTCTTTAACTCATGATTTTCTCCCATCATCAGATTTCTGAAAAACAAATTCAAAAACCTCATATCGGGTTCAACCTCTTTTCGCACATTTCTATAATTCGCACGAATCAGCGCATTGCGGAAGTACCAAGAGTTGTCGGCAAACAGATCATTGTTCATCCTACAAAGGGATGATATAGTAAGGCAAGTGGAAAATCGGGATATCAGCCGATATATTTGAATGAGTGAAATTGTCAATATTGGAAGATATTATTTAACTGCTCACATTCTAATATCTATTTATGCGCATTGCAGGTGAAATGCTATCTTGTAAAAGTGCGTATTGCAGGTAGTAAATGTGGGGTTTGATTTGCGTATTGCAGAAAATATCATTAAATTTGCATATGGATGAGATGATAAACATTGAATGATATGATATTCAAGCGTAAATTATATGACAAACTACTTGTCTGGAAACAGCAAACGGCAGGCACTAAGGCGCTTCTGATAGAAGGCGCCCGACGGATAGGTAAATCCACTCTTGTGGAAGAGTTCGCAAAGAATGAATACCGGAGCTATCTTATGATAGATTTCAACAAAGTTAGTGACTCGGTTATTTCGGCCTTTAACAATTACATGAATGATCTCGACACCTTTTTCCTTATTCTTTCTTCGGAATATGGTGTGAGGCTTTATCCAAAAGAATCCATTATCATATTTGATGAGATACAACAGTTTCCGAAAGCCCGGCAAGCGATAAAGTATCTGGTTGCAGATGGACGGTTCGACTATATAGAGACGGGCTCGCTAATCTCCATAAAGGAGAATGTAAATGATATTACCATTCCTTCTGAAGAAAGGACACTACTTATGTACCCCATGGACTTTGAGGAGTTTGCTTGGGCTATGAATGAAGAGCCATTGATGGCATATATTCGCCAATGCTTTGATAAAAAGGTACCTTTGGAGCAGGGGATTCACGCCAAGGCTATGCTGCTGTTCCGCCAATACATGATTGTGGGCGGTATGCCGAAAAGTCTGTCGGCGTATCTGGAGAACAACCGGAGCTTCGAAATGGCCGATATGGAAAAAAGAGACATACTGACACTGTACCGGAATGATATAAAGAAGATAAAGTCTGGCTACAGGTCGAGTGTACTAAGTATATTTGACCAGATTCCGGCTTTTCTTTCTCGTTCCGAAAGACGTGTAGTGATGAATCGCATTGAAAAGGGGGCGAGCTTTCCAAAATATCATGATACTTTCTTTTGGCTCTCCGATTCGATGATTGCCAATGAATGCTTTAACTGCTCGGACCCTAACGTGGGACTTTCGCTGAATGAGGACAGAACATATGTGAAATGTTATATGGGGGATACGGGACTACTTATCAGTCATACATTTGATGAAAATGAGATTTCTGACGGTGAGCTTTATCGGGAAATCTTATTGGGAAAACTGTCGGTGAACGAGGGTATGTTCTACGAGAACGTAATTGCCCAGATGTTGGTGGCTGCCGGGCACAAACTGTACTTCTACACGCGATACAATCAAGAGAAGCATCGCAACGACATGGAAATAGATTTTATCCTGTCGAACCACAGCAAACTGAGATATAAAATATTTCCGATAGAGGTGAAATCGAATGATAAATATTCCATCCGTTCTCTTACCCGGTTCAACGAGAGTTTTCGTCAGCGTATAGGAGGGAGCTATGTGATTCATCCTAAAAACCTGAGTGTAAAGGAAGGGGTGGTGTATCTACCTGCCTATATGACTTTCTGTTTGTATGTAGATACTAATTGAAAAGTGCGCCAATATTCCAGTTGAAAATTGCGCCACCAT
>ERZ791909.52-NODE-52-length-137415-cov-4.481006_pt1 | contig 137415 bp, 118 predicted proteins | sample MGYA00510143_ERZ791909 | MGnify/ENA primary metagenome ERZ791909 (study PRJEB30046, sample SAMN00792093) | human gut metagenome | study: EMG produced TPA metagenomics assembly of the A metagenome-wide association study of gut microbiota in type 2... | reverse complement strand
GCCCGAATTTTCCATCGCCTTACTGATTGCGAAGGCACAGGCGATCGTGATCAGAATATCCCAGGATATATATTTGGTATACTTTTTCGGGGGGAAAATTTTGGTCCACGCCATAATGATTGTCGTGATACAAACAAAGAAGAACATGTCCAGACGGATTTCCGGGAACGCCTCTTTCACCGCAGGCAACTCCCCTACCGTGGCCCCTACGATCATAAAAATCAGCAAGCCCAGCGCCAGCCAGCGTTTCGTACGGGAAACCGGCTCCGTACCGTCCGTACCGTTGGCTAACAAAAGGAAAACGCTGGATTCGCCCCAGGTAGGTACGAACGTATCGTCCGCCCAGAGAACCAGCGTATCGCCTTCGTGCAACGTCACCTTATCGAGATCGCGGGTAAAACGTTGTCCCCCGCTCTTCACTTCTTTCACGATCGCACCGTAATGGCGGGTAAAGTTGAACTCGCCCAATGTCTTGTTGATACCCGGAAAACGGGAGCCTAACACCGCTTCCACCCGATGCAGGTTACCGGGATTACCGTCTTCCTCCTCTTCCTCGTAGCGATCTGTCCGGGAGTCAGGCAGCAGTTTATTTGAAAAGATGAACAGGTAAATAATACCGGCCAGTGCTATGAAGATACCGACCTTTCCAAGCTCGAACATCGTGAACCCTTCATATCCGGCTTCGAGGATCATACCATGCACGACTAAGTTGGTCGACGTGCCGATCAAGGTACAGATACCGCCCAGAATGGTCACATACGAAAGAGGAATCAGGAATTTCGTCGCCGGCAACTTGACCGACTCCGCCCAGCGCTTGATAATAGGGGCGAAAATAACGACAACAGGCGTGTTGTTCAGAAAAGCAGAGATGAAAGCAATCGGCGGAAGCATACGGAACTGCGCCTTGAAAACAGTAGTCTTTCCTTCCGGCAGCAACTTCTTTATAAGCTGTCCCAATGCTCCGCTCTGGCGAATGCCCTCGCTTACCAGAAAAAGCATCCCAACGGTTATCATTCCCCTATTACTAAAGCCTTCGAGCATTTCCTTCGGCGTCAATATTCCTACACAGAGGAATAGCACTACAACCGTGAGTAACACCATCCCGGGCCTCAGTCCATCCCATATCAACGCCGTTATCATGCCGACCAACGCCAGCAATACAAATATTATTTCAAAGTTCATTCTTTCAAATTGACAATTGATAATTGACAATTGACAATTGAAAAACAAAGACTAATAATTGTCCATTGTCCATTGCCAATTGTTTAGTTAAGGTGCAAATGTAGTAAGAATATTAAATCTAATCTCACTACGATAACCTATTTTAGGGATTATCTTACTTACAGACCAAAAGTTTCAGCAAACGGAACAAACACTTGTCAGATAGGCTTGACAATGAACCACGGGTTATGGAGATCTTCCTTATTATACTTTAAAGATGTTTTGCCATCGATATGATAAACATCGCATCCGGCTGCCCGTGCAATCGCATGGCCGGCGGCTGTATCCCACTCCATCGTCGGAGCGAAACGCGGATATACATCGGCCGTTCCTTCCGCTACTAAACAGATCTTTAGGCTGCTGCCACTACTAATCAACGTTACCGGCTGTCCCTGCTTACGAAGATTTTCGATAAAAGCTGTCGTCTCTTCCGTCTGGTGCGAACGCGAGGCGACCACCACGACTCCCTGATGCCCCATCGACATGGGCAGGCGGGCGGCTTTCTCCCGTATCTCGTCCATCGAAGGCTGGTATCCGCTGTCTATCCCGGCCAGCTTGAAAGCTCCTACAGAATCTGCCGCGAAATACAACTCTTTCCGTACCGGGACATAGATCACGCCTAATACCGGAACCCCTTCTTTCACTAAGGCGATATTAACCGTAAATTCGCCGTTCTTCTTGATAAACTCTTTCGTCCCGTCTAACGGGTCCACGATCCAAAGCATATCCCAGGCAGAACGTTCGGCAAAAGGGATTTCCTTCCCTTCCTCGCTCAACACCGGAAACGGCGTCACGGACAGTGCCATCGAAATAATCTGATGGGCTTTCTTGTCGGCTTTTGTCAAGGGGGAATTATCAGCTTTACGTTCAATACCGAAATCAGACCCCGGATCGGTATAAATATCCATGATCGCTTTGCCTGCATCGAGGGCGGCGCGAATAGCTATATACAGGTAGTTTGCATAATTATTCATCATCACTTGCATCTTTTAGTGTGTTAATATACAAATGTAGGGAATTTCTTCAAATAATCCGAATTTTAAAGTCTTCATTTTCATCCGATGCTCAAAACATATATGTTTTGAATTCAAATCACCGGTGTTTTGAAATCGAACCGGTTGTTTTCTACGATGGATCGGCCGATGGCATAGCCTTCGTCATAGAGGGCGGACAACTTCTTACGGTCGTTGGTGGTGCGGCCTACTTCCATTTTTTTTTGCGGACGGATAACGATCGCGTCTCCTTTCGCTTCCAACTCGTCGATATAATCCAGCACTTCGTTATAGTTGCGATAGCGCAGTTTCAGTTGCTTCCGGATAGCGGGATATCGGCGGTAGATGAAGCCGGGCAACCAGAAATCCTTTTCTTCCTTCCGGTAACCTTTGTTGCGGGTCAGGATAATCACGTTCTTACGGAAACCGTCGTCGATGGCATGCCGGATGGGAATGGCGTCGCATACACCTCCGTCGACCATCGGGACGCCGTCGACATACGTCACCGGACAAAGCACAGGAAGCGTGCAGGAGGCACAACAAATATCGACTAAACGCTCCGCATCCTGCTTCTCCTCGAAATACTCGGCTTCACCGGTCAGGCAATTGCTGGTGACCATGACGAAGCGGTTCGGCGATTTGAAATACGTCTCGTAGTCGAGCGGATAATATTTCTCCGGATAAATATAAAAAAGGTATTTCATATCGATATATCCCCGCCCCCGCAGGAAATGCCTGAAACCGATATAATCATATTTTTCCAACAGTTCGATATTGCTGAAACGGGAACGCCCGCGCTGCCGGGAGGCATACGAAATGCCGTTGCTCGCCCCTGCGGACACACCGATCGTATAAGGGAACCAAATGTCATGATCCATAAAACAGTCCAGTACCCCGACGGTAAAGATGGCTCGCATCCCTCCTCCTTCAAGCACCAGACCTGTGCGACTGTCTATTTCCATATCTGTTTACCATAAAAATAATAGCCATTGCCTGGCTCACACCGGACAATGGCCACAAAAATATAATAAATCAGCGATATAAACATAGTCTTTTTACAAAATAACTTCGTTCACCAAAGGACGATGATGGCGGAAATCGTCGATATTCTGAAGGGTCGTCTCTGCAATATTATACAGAGCCTCCTTCGTGAAAAAAGCCTGATGCGAAGTAACTATCACATTATTAAAAGAAAGCAGACGGGCCAATACATCATCGTCGATAATTTTATCAGACTTGTCTTCATAGAAGTATTCGCCCTCCTCCTCGTACACATCCAGACCGGCCGCCGCGATCTTCTTTTCCTTCAGACCTTCGATCAGGTCGTTTGTATTGATCAGTTGGCCCCGGCCTGTATTAATGATCATTACGCCTTTCTTCATCTTGTCGATGGAATCTTTGTCGATCATATATTTTGTCTGATCGGTCAGCGGACAATGCAAAGAGATGATATCCGACTCGCGATACAGCTCGTCTAACGTCACATAAGAAATGCCTTCCTCTTCGGCAAACTTCATGTCGGGATAAAGGTCATAAGCCAGAATACGCATTCCGAACCCTTTCAAGAGACGGATCAGGATCTTGGCGATCTTTCCTGTGCCGATAATACCGATCGTCTTGCCGTGCATATCGAACCCTATCAGACCGTTCAGCGAGAAATTACCGTCTCGCGTACGCCAATAAGCACGGTGTATCTTCCGGTTCAGCGACAGCATCAGGGCAAGCGAATATTCGGCTACAGCGTAAGGCGAATAGGCCGGTACACGCACGACCGGCAACTTTCCTTTGGCCGCTTTCAGGTCCACATTATTAAAACCGGCACAACGAAGGGCCAACAGCTTGACACCATTGTTCACCATCGCATCGATCACGGCGGCATCGGCGGTGTCGTTGACAAAGATACAGACCGCGTCAGTATCTTGCGTCAGTACTACATTGTTCGGATTCAAATGTCCTTTGTAGTAACGTATGTCGTAATTGTACTTTTCATTTACTTTGTCGAATGAAGCTATATCGTACGGCTTAGCTCCAAAAAATGCAATTTTGTATGCCATATTATTTGTTTTTATATCTAACAATCAAAACGGCCTGAATGTTGCGAGGAAGAGGTGGGTAGCAGAAAAGGAAAGGTCCGGCTAAAGAGTGCTTAACCGGACCTCTGCCCATACATAGTTTTTATAATGAAGTATATCGTTCAGCCTTCCTTTGAAGACTGTCCTTTTTTACCTGCGGCTGCTTTACGCTTATTATCTTGATAAACGAAATAAAGCGGTATCAATATTGCCGCTATCGACATTGCACAAAAAGATATAATAAAAGCCATCGTTCAATCCTCCTTTTTTACTTGACTACATCTATCACGATTATTAATACAAATGCAAAAGGCCCAATAAGTACAACATCCGCCTATTGATTTCTTCGGTCATTATACCTCCGATAATCAGTCTAAAACTTACGGAAATTCGATTTCCACCGTCGTCCCCTTCCCGACCTCGGACGTAATCGTGATTTCCGCCCCGTAACTTCTCAGGATACGCATGGAAAGACTGAGTCCGATACCATGCCCGGCGAACTCCCTCGTATTGGAAGCACGATAGAAAGGCTGATACACACGGACGATCTCTTCTTCCGGAATGCCGATACCCGTATCCGTAATTGTCAGTACAGAACCTTTCAGGCGCATCTCGACAGGCGCTTCCCCCGAATATTTACAAGCGTTATTCAAGATGTTGCCGATAGCAATCTTTAGCAGATGCGGATTCGCCTCGATGACAAAAGCGAAATGATCGGTTGTGAAGCGAACACGATTGCCCACGAACTGCATCAGGAAGTCGGCCAATAAAACCGTTTCACGTGCATTCTTCAAAATTTCCTTATCCCCGTGAGAGAGAAAGAGCAGGTTCTTCATCAGTTGGATGATGCGTTTCGTTTCAGAGGCGATACGTCCCAAAGCAGCCTGGTATTCGGCCGGCGTACGTTCCTTCAACAAGCTGATCTCGCATTCCCCCTGGATAGCCGTGAGCGGGTTATTCAACTCATGGGAGGCATTACTGATAAAAGACTTCTCACTCTGGTAAGCCGCATCGATACGGTCGACCATACGGGTTGCATACAGACGGCCGACGAAATAGACCAATACGGCACTGATCAGCAGCATCCCTAACAGCAACCAGCCGATCCGCTGCTGGATATCCTCGCCGTACTGATATAAGAGTTCAGCTGCCGAGGCGGCTTTCTCCGTCAGATAGGAATAATAGAGGCGGCTGATATAATTAGTCGCCACGAAATAGAAAACGCCTGTCACCACCGTTATAATACTGATCGTGATAGCTGTATAGAAAAGCGCTATCTTATTTCCGGTCTTCATGCTTCCATCATATAGCCCACTCCTACTACGGTGCGGATCAGTTTGTGGTCGAAATCCTTATCGATCTTACTGCGCAGGTAATTGACATAGACATCCACCACATTCGTATTCGTATCGAAATTCTTATCCCAGACATTTTTCAGCAAGGTCAGGCGACTCTGTGCCACCCCCTGGTTCCGGATCAGATATTCGAGCAAACGGTATTCCTTCACAGTCAGGTCGATCACCACCTTGCCACGGATCGCCCGGTGGCTGGACGGATCGAGCGTCAGGTCGCCACAACTCAGGACCGGTACGGCAGGCTCCGCCCCCGTACGCCGCAAAAGGGCTTTGATACGGGCTTCCAGTTCCTGGAAGCTGAAAGGTTTCACTAAATAGTCGTCGGCACCGGCATCCAAGCCGTTCACGATATCATCAGTCGTCCCTAAAGCGGTCAGCATGATAACGGGCGACTGGTAACCATGCGCCTGCCGATATTGCTTACAGAGTTGCAGGCCGTTCATCTTCGGCATGATGATGTCGAGTATCAACAATTGGAAATCCTCCCGCTGAACCAACTCCCAGCCGGCTTGCCCGTCATTGGCCACACGGACTTCATGCCCGAACTCCTGCAAACCCCGCTCGATAAAGGAGGCGATGTTTATTTCATCTTCTACTAATAAAATCTTTGCCATTGCATATTTTTGTGTATGGGGCTACAAATATAGGAAATCATTTGTTCATATCGATCCTGTAAGGCGGCCTCACCCGAAGATGGTCTACTTCTAAAAAAGGGATTTGGGGATAGAGAAGGTCGAGCATGCTAAGATCCATTTTGCCGGGAACAACCTCGATGCGGACACGGGCAAGACCTTTTTTCTTAAAGCCTAAAAGTTCTGCCGCACCGACAGAGACATCGATGATACGGCCCTTACGGAAAGGCCCGCGGTCGGTGACACAGACGATCACCCGCTTCATATTGGCCAGGTTGGTGACACGGAGGAAAGTGCCGAAGGGATAGGTTCGGTGAGCCGCGACCAGCTCGTCCGCATCATGGACCCAGCCACTGGCAGCCTTACGCCCGTGGAAACGGTTGTGGTAATAAGAAGCAAGCCCTTCCTCCTGGCTCCACACTTCCCCTGTGCCCGCAAAAGCGGCCAGGAGGAGGAGGATATGTACCAGACGGAAGGGCATACACGTTATCGTTTTACTTTACAATAACGTAAAGCTCTCGATTTTATTGTAGCAGCTCGCCTTTATATTCTCCGGTGAGCGTGTTCAGAAACGCTACGATACTCTTGGTATCCGCGTCCGAAATGTCCTTACCGATTTGGAACTGGTGCATGATGCGGATAGCATCTTCGACCGTCGCGATCGAACCGTCGTGCATATACGGCGTGGTAAGCATCACGTTACGCAGGGTCGGAGTCTTGAAACGATGGCGGTCCTGCTCGTTCTTCGTAACGGAATAACGTCCGTTGTCACCGTCCGTCAGCCCCGTGCCGCGATAATCGAAATAGTTATCCTTGATCCCCATATATTCGAAGGACTGTCCGCCGATGTTCACACCCGTATGGCAGGTAGCGCATTTATTTTCCTTAAATAATTCGTAGCCGGCAACTTCTTCGGCAGTCAGGGCTGTCTTGTCGCCCATCAGGTACTTGTCGAAACGGCTAGGCGTGAGCAACGTCTTTTCAAACTCGGCGATAGCGTCGGTGATTGTAGACTGGTTGAACCCTTCCGGATAAACTTCGAGGAAACGCTTGCTCAATTCTTTGTCTTCCGCCAGCTTGGCTGAAATATCGTCGAACGAAAGGCTTCCCATTTCAACCGGGTTCAAAGGAGGCCCGGCAGCCTGTTCCTTCAGGTCGGCAGCACGGCCGTCCCAGAACTGGAGGATATTCAAAGCCGAATTATACACGGTCGGGGCATTCACACCGCCGAACTGTCCGTCTATACCTTCGGAATATTGTTTACGGTCCACACCGGCAGTAGCCAACCCGTGGCAGGTAGCACACGAGATCGTGTTATCGCCGGAAAGACGGGTGTCGTGATAAAGATCGAAGCCTAAAGCCACCTTTGCCGGATCGGTCGGGATGGAGGCCATCAACGGTTGTACAGGCTCGTTGGCGAATTCTTCGGCGACGGTAGGTGTCGAATAGTTTTTCTTACGGACATCCTTCGCCCAGGAAAGCAAGACAGCCTTTTCGTCGCTATCGAGGGTCGTACCCCAGTGCATCGGCATATGCGAATATTTGGCGGGAGGCATGGAACCGGAGAGAGCGGCATCTTCCACCTTGGCCAGATCGGCCTCGGAAACGAGTTTGCCATTGTCGAGTGCCTCCAGCATTGCCGTCAGGTCTAAATAGCGTGTACCTTCCTGCATATCCGCCTTCACAGTCGGGCCGATCAGGGGAAGATTACCGTAAAAAGGAAGCGCCGCCGTAGCCGAATGACATTGCATACATCCGTTCTCACGAAGGATGGAAGCAACCTGTTTTGCCTGGTTATCCGCATACTTCTTGTATTCGGAAGAACCACACGATGGCAGAACCAGAGCCAATGAAAGCAGCCCTAAAGGTAATGCCGTCCTCTTACAAAGAATAGTGTTAAGCATAATTATTGGTTTATTTAAATTTGTTAAATGCAAAGATAGGCAGAATAATCAAGTGGTATGTAGAAAGTCCATCAGTTTTATCTATGGAACGATAAATAAAAACTATAGCCTCTTGTTATTCTCCAACACCTCCCTGAGACTGTCGAACATTTTGCCCGATAGTTTCAGCCGTGCAAGGTTTCTTTTGTAGTCGTCGGGATGATGCAGGTCGGAACCGGCGTAGTCGTAGAAACCCTCCTTCATCAGGTATGCGGCATATTTGGCAGGACGGGCGCCATACACGCCGGCAAGGGAAAACAGATTCAGCTGGAACTTGTAGCCTTTGTCCTTCAGCCGGAAATAATCCTCCTTCGTCATATACATATACCGCTCCGGATGAGCCAGGACAGGCGTGTAGCCCTCCAGCCTCAGCTCGTAAAGCAAGTTCAGGTAGTCGGAAGGCGGCGAGAGATAGGAAGTCTCGACTAAGACCTGCCTATCCGCATACGTCAACAACCCGTCCGCCATCTGCAAACGGAAGCCGGCATCCAGCATATACTCAGCCGCCAACCTCAACTCGACCCCTTCCGGGGCAAGTTTTTTCATGCAAGCAAAATGGTCCTGCAGAAAACTGCGCCGGTTGTCGGGCAGGTCCGCCATCACATGAGGAGTCAGGAAAACACGTTCCACACCTGCCTCCTGCATCGATTTCAGAGCCGCCCACATATCGTTGACGCTCTGCACACCGTCGTCCACACCGGGCAGCAGATGTGAATGCACATCTGCCGTCCCTCTCAATAAATCGGTGTGAACCGCGTTCTTCTTCGGAAAAAGTAGGGAAAACATCTTTTTTACTTATTTTTACGTTGTTCGTAACCATATCCGTAACCGTAGCCATACCCGTATCCATACCCGTAATGGTAGCCATACGCGCCATGTTTGTAGACCGTCCCGTTCAGGATCAAGCTCATGTTACGCAATTTGCCTTCCCGGTAGAGCTTCTCCACTTCGGGAAGGACACGGCGGTCCATCTTGCCCGCACGGACGACATAGATCGTCAGGTCGGCCACCCGGTTGACAATCACTGCATCGGCAACCACTCCCGCCGGGACGTTGTCTAAGATAATATAATCATACCGCCCACGCAGCTCGGCGATCAAAACCTCCAACCGGTCGCTCAACAAGAGTTCGGCCGGGTTGGGCGGAACGGGACCGGCATGGATGATATCCAGCTTGTCGTACAGCTCCCCTTTCCGGATGATCTCGTCGATGTTATCGATACGACCGGAAAGGTAATTGGTCACACCCATGTCCGATACCTGGACATGGGAGCTAAGGGTACCCTTACGTATATCGAGGTCGACCAAGACGACCTTCTTGTGCGTGAGGGCGAAGCTCATCGCCAGATTGATGGACACGAACGTCTTGCCGGCTCCAGGATTGAACGAGGTGAACATCACCACCTGCATGTTCTTCTCCTTCACCCGCATGAAGTCCATATTGGTACGCACGATACGGAACGCCTCCGAAACCGAGTCGCGGCCGTTCTCATGCACCACCACTTCGTTCTTGTCCTTCTTGTCGCGCATCGGTATCTCGCCCAAGAACGGCACGGAGAGTACTTCCTCCACATCCTTCCGCGAGCGTACCTTCGTATCGCTGACCATCAACAGCCACAGGACACCGGCCGGTATCGCGCATCCTAACACGACAGAAGCCAACAAGATCATCATCGCCTTCGGAGCGACCGGTGCATTGCTTCCCGCTGCCGGGTCGATGATACGGGCGTTGCTTTCCGTCATCCGCTGCGTCAGCTCGTTCACCTCGCGCTTGTTCAACAGGTAGAGATACAGCTCTTCCTTGATCTTCTGTCGGCGTTCCACCGAAAGAACCTCCTTCTGCTGGGTCGGCACGGCCGAGATGCGGCGGCTCGTCTGTTCCTCCTGCGCCCGGATATTCTTGATCTTGATGTTCAGGCCGACGATCAGGTTATCCACCGAACGGATGATGGTCTGTTTCATCGCGATCAACGAATTGTTCAGGTCCTGCACCACCGGGTTCTTACTACTGCTGTTGCTGATCAGCTTGTCGCGTTTCAGCAACATCTCGTTGAACTCCCCGATCTGCGACTCGATGTTCACATCCGATATGCCTGTGTTCGCCGGGATCAGGTCCGAGTTCTTGCCGGGGTCCGTCAGGTAGTTCTTGATATATTTAGCCAAGCTCAACTGGTTCTCCAAGCTCAATCCCTCCTGGCGATACTGGCTGGACGTCTGCAGGTACATGCCCGTCTCGGACGAGATGTCCGTCAGTTGGTGTTCCCGTTTGTACGACTCGATATCCGAATCCACATCCCCCAATTCCTTCTCGATGACGATCAGACGGTCGTTGATGAAGTTGGAAGTGTTCATCACGATCTGGTTCTTGTCGTTAATCGCGTCAGTATTGTAGACGGAGATCAGCGTGTTGATCACATCCTCCGCACGCGGGATGGAAACATCCTGGAGCGTCAGGTTGATGATCGTAGCCGTCTTGCTCGCCAAAGTAGCCTGCAAGCCGCTCTGGAAGCGAAGCGCCACATCCTGCAACGGCGATTTCGTCACCTGCACGGTCGTATTGAAATACTTGTCGCCGTAATAAAGCGACGGGACCACCACCACTCTTCCGACAGGCGTCGTGACCGTATCGTTCAGCGCCACCTTCATCGGCTCGTTGTCCGAAACCTCCTGCCCGCCGAGGGTGAAACCGGACAACACCACTTCCTTCCCGGAAACAGGAACCGCCTGCAACGAAAAGGCCTGTGCCTCTTCCGCATCCGGGAAAGAGAGCAGTACGGGGGACTGCGTGTACAGCTCCACCGTCCGAAGCCCGTCTTTCACCGTGTAGCTTACATCTAAATGCAGGTTACGCGCCACTTCGGTCATCAACCGTCTGGATTTGAAGACCAGCACTTCATTATCCACATTCCGCTTCGTGCCGAAAATACCCAGATCCTCGAAAGCAGCCGACTCGCTCATCGCCCCTCCTTTCGCATCGTCCTTGATCAAGACCGAAGCAGTCCGGGTATATACCTTAGGCGTCCATTTCAAATAGACGAATGCCGCTCCGGCACATACCACGACAGACAGAACAAACCAATACCAGTTAGCCAACACCGTTTGCAGGATGTCCCCCAGGTTCAATTCGCTCTCTTCCACGCGGGTGTCCGTTTCTTGTTCTGTGTTCATAGGTTCTCTTTTTTTACTTTGTTAATGTCACAATCAGAGACGCGATGGAAACTAAGATCGAAGCAGCGGACAACCACACTCCCACCGACTTGTTCTGGTTGATCTCGCTCTGTCCCGCTTTCGCCTTGTTCGGTTCGACATACACGATATCGTTCTGCTGCAGATAATAGCAGGGAGAGTTGAAGATATCGGACGAGCGAAGATCGTGCATCAGGATCGTCCGCTTCCCGTCTTTCTCGCGGATCACGGCTACCCGGTCGCGTCGCCCGTAGATCGTCAAGTCGCCCGCCATACTCAAGGCTTCCAGCAAGGTGATACGGTCGCCGGAGATATTGAACGATCCCGGACGATTCACTTCACCCATCACCGCCACCTTGTAGTTCAGGAACTGTACCGTCACGATCGGGTCCTTGATCAGATCCTCCTCTATCAGACGTTGCTTGATCAGATCCGTCAACTGCAAACGCGTCATCCCCGCCACATGCAATTTACCCAAGATCGGAAAATCGATGTCTCCGTTAATATCCACTAAATAACCCAGCACACGCTGCTGTCCTCCGCTTTCGCTACCCAGCTGGTAGGTCACCATCGGCATATTGAACGGCAACGCCAGTTCCGGGTTCTTGCTGTTCACCATGATCGCCAGCAAATCGTCGTTATGGATATACACTTCGTATTTTTGCTCGATCACCTGCTGCTTCAGCGGGACGACATCCTGAAAGTAAACCACTTTCTTGGAAGATGCGCATGAGGTACAGAGTACCACCACGCACATCAACATATAATTCCAGATTTTCACTCTTCTTTTCTTCTATTTAAATAAACAATTATAACTTATTGGACAACGCCTCCACCGTGTGCTGGATGGCTTGCTCCGCCTTCCTTCGTGATCGTCGTGCTTACACCTGCATACGTTGCGATCTCCACACTGAAGGGAACGATACGGCCCTGGTAGTTGAAATTGACCGAGAAAGAAGAGAGTTTTTTCTTAGCCTTCATGTCGATCGTCACCTTCTGGTCGCCGTCCACTTTGGCCGTACCTAAGGAGAAAGGAATTTCCTCTACACCGGCAGCCGAACCTTTAGTTGACGTGATAGCCGCGTTCAACTGGTTGACCAGGCTTTCGAGATCAGAGCCGCTCAAAGCGGAGAACGCGCTGCCCAACAACTGTTTCAGGTCGCCCTGGATTTCCCAGCCGATTTTCTGTTTGCCTGTCACTTCCTGTTCTGCAGCCGCCATCTTGCCTAAGTTGTCGATTGTGACGGTAGACAAGTTTTCTGTCGAGCTTCCGGCATCGGATACCGAATAAACCGGACCGAAGGAGTGGTTGGAGAAACCGTCCAAAGAGCAGGCATAAACATTACGGTCTGCATCGAAATCGGCTGTGCCCATTTCTTTCCAAGCATTGCCATCTTCCACGAAATGCTTTACATCGGCAAAGCTGATCGCGTTGCTGGTCGCATTCTTAACCGTCACTTCCACGCTCTTTTCAAATTTCAGTCCGTCGGGCGTACAGTTGATTGTCGAAAGACTGGCATGGTCGGCTTCGGCTTTCGCACCTTTCAGATATTCGGTCATCGTGATCTCGGTATCTTCCTTCACGGCTCCTGCCGGAACAGCCAGTTCGGCCACATGCGTACGTTCGTCATACACAATCGTGTCCTGATCAGCCGATACGGTCACCGGAGTAGCCAAAGAAGTCAAAGCCTGTGACAAAGAGATACTGCCCTGTTTCGGTGTGCCCGAAAGGATCACCGCGTCAGCCGAAACACCCACATATCCGTCCTTGGCAAACGTCACGACATACGTTCCGATCTTATCCATTGCTAACTGGTACGTTCCGTCGGCAGCAGTCTTGGCCGACTTACCTGACGTGCTGACTTCTACTCCCTCCAAGGCGGCAGAACCGTCCGTCACCTTACCGGCTATATAATAGACCTCCTTATCCAAAGGATTATCGGTCACGATTTCGGGAGTCGGTTCGTCATCATCACTACATCCTACAAATCCCACACTCAATGTCGCAGCCAAGCCCATGGCCAGCACTGCGCTCCACAAATTTTTCTTTTTCATACTCATTAAAAATAAAATTATTATATTATTTATTGAAAGATATTTTCTTGTGAGTCGGTTTTTAGCACACTCTCTCCAAATAGATCATCAATCCTGATTTCTCCTATCATAAGGAAGGCTGTTGCTCTCGTCCGGCCGGGTCTCATAGTCCTGTCCGAGACGGCGGTGGAAATATTCGAGGCCGCTCTGTCCCGAATATTCCATCTGGTAATATTCCGGCAGGCGCACCCGCACCTTGCGCGACTTGCCCCATTGCGGCAACGGGACGGCAAAATGGAAACCGCCGTTCGCCTCGCCTCCCGTGTACATGGCATACAAACCGGCCGTCGTCCGTCCGAAATGCCGGATGCAGTCCACCCGCACCCCGTAGTCACCATAGATATAGCGGTGCACGCCCAAGTTGAAATCCATATTGAAACGCCTTTCGCGGAAACGGACCTCCGCCGCCCCGCTTACCCGCTTCCAATTCGACACCTGCCATTTGCCCTCGTAGAAGGTAGACGATCCGGTCACACCGCCTTCCAAGCCGAACATCCAACGGTCGTCCGGCGTCGCATAACGCAGTTTCAGGTCCGCCCCCATCCGGCTGTTCGTGAAGTTACCGACCGTCACCCGTCCGAACGCCCCTCCGGGCAATCCGAACTCCTGGCTCAAGGTCAACACTCCCGCCCGGATATAGTCCATCTGCCCGACCATATTGTTCCAGACCGGCAGGATCACCTGCCCTGTGAAAGCCGCCCCTTTCCAGAGCCGCGCCTCCACCGCCGGAGCGATATTGATCACCGCCCCGTATATCTTGTCTAACCACGAATTGTTCAACGTGATCTGCGGATAAAGCACCAGCTCCACCCGTCCGTCCCAGGGCATACGGACCTCATCGGACCGGAACGCGCGAGGCCGGGGCGTCAGTTCGTACCGGAGACCGCCCGCCACCGTCTTGAAATCGTAGCAATAGGCATACAAGGAAAAATGGTCGAACAACCGGGCCGACACTCCCACATTCACCACCTTCGAGTCATATTCCGCCATCACCTCAAGCGGTTTCAGGAACGCCGGACGGTAGCTCACCCCGCCGAACACGCCCTTATTCTCGCTCCTGCTGCGGAAGGGCACATGTCCACCGACCGTCACGCCGATATCATGGCCGTAGAAACCGAAATGCTTCGTCCCGACCGCATAGACGGAAGAGAAATAACGGTTCCCTCCCGAATCCAGGAAAGGATTCAATTCGCCGGTCGTCAGCAAGTCATTCGAACCGACCACGACCGACGGCCACCACTTCCCCTCCTTCAACGGACGCAGGCGCAGGGAGACCGAACGGTCCTGGTTCCATTTGCCGGTACTCTTGACCTTCAGTAGCGTGCACCGGTAGGCCACCTCCATAAACGGCAGGAATGTCAGGTTCACGAAATAGTTTCCCGAATTATATCCCCACTCCCGGGGTAGCATCTCCTGAGGCAGGTAGTTGCCTCCCGTCATGAACGTACCGTCTTCCTGCATATCGGCCGATGGGATGTTCAGTAGACCGGAGACGCCCAACGAGCGTTGGGCAATTGACAATTGAGAATTGGCGATCGACAATGAGATGCCGATTGTCAATAGGGTTTGCTTTATTATTTTATGTTTCATATTCTGTTCTGTTACTTTTCCCTTGATGGAAAAGTAACCAAAAGATCAAGACTTAACCGGGTTCAGCTTCTCTGGCTACAGCAAATCGTCCTCTCCCAGCGGCATATAAGGACCGTCTTTCACCTCGAACAATACAGAACCGCTTTCCAGCACTTCCAGCGTATGCCATTGTCCCGCAGGAATATGCACACCGTAGTGTCCTTCCAACGGATCCAATACTGTCGATTCGGTTTCTTCCTTGGCATCGTTGTAGAACATCACCCGTATCTTCCCTCGCAACAGCAGATAGGTTTCCGCCGTATGCGGATGACGGTGTACCGGTAATACCGTTCCTGGCTCCAAAGCGTTCAGCAAACGCTGTGCTTTCGCATCTAAGGAGTCATGGAAATTATGATTCATACGCAAACGAGGGGATTCCTTCGCCTGCGCTGTGACTTCGTTCAATAGATTCGTGTCGATTCGTTGCATCTTGTCCTTCGTTTTACTATTTTCTCCAAACCATCTTGTTCACAACACCCGTATAGCTTTGGATCAGCTTGACGACCTTCACCGAGACATTTTCGTCCACGTAGTTGGGCACGGGGAGTCCCAAAGCGCCGTCCCGATTCATCTCGACCGCCACATCCACTGCCTGCAACACCTGTTCGGTCGTGATACCGGCCAGGATGAAAAATGTTTGTTCATAATGAATTATAAACTCCCCGTTCGTCATGGGAAAGTGAATTTAATTATAACAACGACAATATATGACGTTTAATCTCTTCCCAATCTATTACTTCCAACATGTAAGGAAAAGGATCTTGCTCCGCATCCTCAAAATAAGAAAGGCTCTTCAACACCATAAACATAGAACCATCCGGATATTTCCTCTCATAAAAAGACTGCATCTCTGATAAGATAAAACGTCTTGATAAGAAATATAAATCTATAAAATTCTTTTTCGTTCCACGTCCGGTTATAGCAGCTAACTTCATTGCCGCTATATCTGCCAAACCCGCCAATTGAATACCATCTATACGGATTGCCTCATTTAACCAAGGATAGGCATAATCCACTATATCAATCTTTACATTGTTCAACAGATAGAAAGCCAAGGATGTCCCTCCTACTAAACGAGTTTTACGTAAAGAAGGTATCTCCTGCAACTTTTTCAGAAGTTCCAATGCCTGGGGTTCGATTGTCTCGTAGTATAACATCTGAATGTTTGGATAGGGGTATTTGATATAGCCGAGAGGTATGTCAACGCCCGAGGCTCTAACTCTCGCAATTGACGAGCATAGGAGACAATCACCGGTAAGGAATAATAATCCCTAATAATGTTCCAGTCCTGCACTTGACCATACTCCAAGACCCTTTTTATAATATACGAAGCATGCGCCTCAATATCTAAAGTGCTTTTGTCAACGTCCCAAAACAAATAGGGAGAAAACCTGTCTATTATGTCATCCACATATTTCATGATGGCTTCTTTTATAAAGCCTTATTACCGCTCATGTGAGCGAGGCCAAGATAAATTCGTTTGTTCATTATTATGATAGATAATTAGAGTTTTACTTATGATTAAAACCTTTAGCGTTTTCAGGAAAAGTTTTAAGTATGATCAAAACTTTTCGTACATTTGCCATAAGTTTCATTTATACTTAAAACTTTCAACAAATGGATTTACCTCAAACGCTCATCAATCGAAAAGGCTATTCGGAAAGAATCAAGCCTTTCATGAGAAAAAGCATTGCCAAAGTATTAACCGGCCAAAGACGTGTCGGTAAAAGTTTCCTGCTTTTCCAGCTCATGAAACAAGTTCTTGAAGAAGAACCGAATGCCAATATCATATATATTAATTTTGAAGATTTCACCTTTAGCCAAATTCAAACAGCAGAAGACATGCACACTTATATCACATCACGGCTTATAGAAAATCAATTCAATTACATATTCATTGATGAAATACAAGAAATTCCCAATTTCGAAAAAGTAATTCGTTCTTTGTTGTTATCCCCTTGGAATGATATCTACCTGACAGGTAGTAATGCCAAAATGCTCTCCGGCGAGCTGGCCACTTATCTGAGCGGACGATATATAGAGTTCAAAATCTATAGCTTGTCCTATTTGGAATTTTTGGAGTTTCATCAGTTAGCCAATACCGAACAAAGTCTCAATTTATATAGTCGTTATGGCGGTTTACCCTATTTGATCAATCTGCCTCTGACCGATGAAGTTGTCAATGAATACCTAAAAAGCGTCTATTCCACCATTGTATTCCGTGATGTGGTTGGCCGTTATAATTTGCGAAACAGTGACTTCTTAGAACGCCTTATCCGTTTCCTTTCAGAAAACATCGGAAGTCTTTTTTCAGCCAAAAACATCAGCGATTATTTAAAATCCCAACATACTACAGTTTCTGTCAATCAGATACAAAACTATACCCAATACTTAAGCAATGCTTTTCTCATCCATCGGGTTGAAAGATACGACCTGATAGGTAAACGTATTTTCGAGATCGGAGAAAAATATTATTTCGAGAACATGGGAATACGCAACATTGTCATCGGTTACCGCCTTACGGACAAAGCCAAAATATTAGAAAATCTTGTCTACAACCATCTCCTCTATCGCGACTACACGGTTCAGGTCGGTTATTTAGGCAATAACGAAATCGACTTCATCGGTGAAAAGGATCATGAAAAAATTTATATCCAGGTTGCCTTACGTATCGACAACGAGACGACCGCTCAACGTGAATTCGGTAACCTGTTAAAAATACAAGACAACTATCCCAAACTCGTTGTCACCTCAGACCCCTATACCGGCAACAGCTATGAAGGCATCCGCCATTATCCGATACGGGAGTTTTTGTCTGATTTTTGAAAAGAGGACTATCCTTCGACCCGAGTGAAACAGCCCTGTTGGTGTCGAAGGCCTCTTTTATGTTGTCAACAAAGCGTTGGCGACAATGAGTAACGGTCTTATGATTAACTTCAAGAATCATGCAGCCTAATTTTGTTGACTAACTTAATGATCTCAAATAAGCTTCATGCAAAGGATAGTACCGTCTCATAAAAAGCAGATAACCTCCACACAAAACAACCCATACCCCAAGCAGAATTGCAATGTCATATAATTACAGAATCACCTTCTTGATTTCCTGAACAATATAAGCCACATCTTCGTCCGTCACACATGGACCACTCGGTAAGCAAAGCCCTTGTTTGAACAAAGACTCGCTCACCCCGTTCACATAACGGGGATTGTTCTTATATACAGGTTGCAAATGCATCGGTTTCCATAGCGGACGAGATTCGATGCCGACAGCATCCAATGCCATACGCATAGCTTCCACATTCCGGTTCGGTTCCGAGTCGGTATGCAAGGAAGAAGCGGCGTGTGTCACACCGGCTGAGCCTCCTACCGCTCCTTGAACAGCCGTATCATAGGCATATTCCTCGCCTTTCACATGCAAGGACGGATCGAGCAAAATCGTATTCAGCCAATAGTTACTATCGAAACGGGAAGAAGGATTCTCATGCAATACGATCCCTTCCACTCCGGCAAGCAGATCCTTATAGAGTTGGCAAGTATGCCGATGGTGAGCAATATGTTCATCCAATACCGTCATCTGTCCACGTCCGATACCGGCACAGATATTCGACATTCGATAATTGTAACCGATCTCCTCGTGCTGATAATAAGGATAAGACTCGCGAGCCTGTGTAGCATAGAACATGATCTTCTTTTTCGCTTCTTCGTCCGGGCAAATCAAAGCTCCGCCACCTGAAGTAGTGATCATCTTGTTCCCATTGAACGAAAGCACCCCATACCGTCCGAACGTACCGCAAACCTGTCCGTCATACCGGCTCCCCAATCCTTCGGCAGCATCTTCGATAACCGGAATATCATATTTATTGGCAATCGCCATAATCTCCTCAATCTTCGCTGGCATCCCGTACAGATAAACCGGAACAATCGCCTTCGGCTTCTTGCCCGTCTTGGCGATCCGGTCTTTAATAGCCTCTTCCAACAATACCGGGTTCATATTCCAAGTATCCGCCTCTGAATCGACAAACACCGAAGTAGCCCCTAAGTAAGTTACCGGATGCGAAGAAGCACAGAAAGTAAAACTCTGCACGATCACTTCATCCCCCGGACCAACACCACAGGCCAACAGTGCCAGATGAACGGCTGCCGTACCAGCGGAAAGGGCAACGGCATATTTGTTTTTACCTACAAATATTTCCAGATCCTTTTCAAAAGCGTTTACATTCGGTCCAAGAGGAACTACCCAGTTGGTATCGAAGGCTTCCTTTATAAAGCCTTGTTCTTTGCCGCTCATGTGGGCGAGACAAAGGTAGATTCGTTTGTTCATTGTTTATAAATAATTAAAAAAACAGTGAGTAATCCATTACTTTTTCTATTAAATATCAATTACATTTTTAATGATTGAACTATTCGCTCACAATAACATCAAGTAAGGCTATATTTTCTTTTGGAGCATTAAGCATATTCGCATCATTACATAAATAGTGACACAAATTTTCTATTTTGGGCAAATTTCCATCAGTAGGAGGCATGCAAACAACATGATATACATTGTTACTTTTGTCTGCAATATGAGTTCTGTCAATTGATATAAAACCTTTTTTAGACATTGCCACAAATGATTTCAAATAATCCTTTTTCGCCTTTTCATCATTTCCGAACCTTTCATCCAAAAATAACTTATTCAAATTGATTTGTTCTTCTGAATATAAATCCGGTGCAAGAAAAACTGCTCTTTGAATTTCCCTCAATTTATCTCTGTCATTTACAGCATCGGGTAACATTCCTCCTGCAGAAGCGACATGGACAAAAAGGCCATTTATGACACAAAACCAGTCTATATCTCGTGAATAAACATAGTCATCTTTGTACTTCATAAGTTAGGAAATATATATTTGCAATTTTCACATGAAGGTATAATCTCTTTAGTTCTAGGCCGTACAGTCTCTGTGAAATACAGTCGTTTAAGATGGTTGTTATGAAATCTTTTCATATATGCATTACCTGAATGCTGTTCTGCACAATTACCAAGAATAAACCTTTCACCAATATTTGACCGATGTCCAATATCACCTAAGGTTTCTATACGATTTCTCAATGTCGTATGCCAAACGACACCTTCAGGACTATGGGAAAAACCCTTTGCTGTATTGGAGTAGGTTCCATCATGACAAATTGAAGCACAAGCTGGCAAATCCCAAAACTTGCTTTTGACAGATTTATTCTTCTTCAAAAGGTCATTATGATTCTGAATTATAGATTTACAATAATCCTTTATGGTTTTATGCATGCTTTTGGTCTATTATAAAAAATTATGTCAACTTCCGTAAAGAGGAAAGAACTTGCTTTCCTGATCAAAATGGGTATTTCCATAACCACCTAGGCGGAAGATTTTCATACGCTTTTCGTAACCCCACATAGCAGGTTTATAAAGTAGCAGGTTTGATGAAACCAGATTACTATATTCGATATCCGAACCGCTCATGTGGGCGAGACAAATGCTGACTCGTTTATTCATTATTTTGTTTGACAATTAATTTTTTTATAGGAAACGCAATACAGTTCCTCCCCAAGAATAACCTACACCAAATCCGGCAATAAGAACATTCTCTCCTCTATTAATCGTACCATCGTTCATTGCTTCTCGCAAAGCTATAGGAATACTATTAGACACAGTATTACCACATTGGGAGAGACAACAATAGAATCTATCCGGTTCTATTTTCAACTTCTTTCGTAGGAAGTTCAGCATATACTTATTGGCTTGATGGAATACAAACTGATTAACCGCATCCTTTTCCAAACAATTCTTTACCAATGTATCATTTACCAACGGAGGCACATTGTCCAATGTAAAAGTGAATATCTCACTTCCATTCATGTAAAGAAAATCCGATGATAAAGGATTGCCGTTTTCATCAAACCGGATATCATTTTGTTTCTCCGGCATGCGGCTTCCACCTGACTTTACAATCAAGTTACCCGCGCCGCTTCCATCCGTTCCTAAGCTGAACTCTCCAATCTTGGCTATACCAGTTGTACTTACCACCGTAGCAGATGCTGCATCCCCGAAAATAGTACGGTTACCCTTATCCCTTGGGTGAAGATATTTATTGTAGGTCTCACCTGTCAACAGAAGCACATGGGTCGCAATGCCACCCATAATCAATCCTTTGGCTAGAGACAGCCCATATACATACCCCGAACATCCCAAGTTGAAGTCCAAAGCCCCTATGCCTTTACGCAATCCTAACTGATGTTGGATGATGCAAGCGGACGTAGGTAATTTGTAATCCGGGCTTTGTGTGCAGAACATCACAAAATCAATTTCTTCCCTCTTGATATTCCCATTTTCAAAAAGACATTCGGAGGCCTTTATCGCCATATCGGTAGCCGTTTCATCCTCAGCCGCCACATATCTTTTTTCTACTCCTACCTTTGAGGCTATTTTTTCCACACTCCACTCAGGGAAGTCACGAACGATTGCCTCATTCGTGACTTCCCTAACAGGCAGATAATATGCTATATCTTTAATATAAGCGTTCATTTATCTCAATAAGAAATGGAGCGTCCTCCGTCCATTAGTAAATTCGTGCCAGTAATCCAAGTGGTCGCGTCCGACAGGAGGTAAATAACAGCATACGCTACTTCCTCCGGTTTACCGTATCGTTTTAGAGGATAGAGTTGTTTGTCCGCTTCAAATTGTTCGTCAGTGACGTCCCCACCATTCATGATAGGGGTCTCAATCATACTCGGCATTACACTGTTCACCCGAATCTTCTTGGAAGCAAGTTCCAATGCCATGCCTTTTACCAATCCGCTAATCGCACCTTTGGTCGAAGAATACAAACTACCACCGATATAAGATGACAATATCCCCGAAGTGGAAGCCATAAACACTATGGATCCGCCCTTCTTCACTTTCTTGGCTTTGAGTAAAGATTGGGATATTTTGAGTGGGGAAAGGTAATTGATGGAAAACATATTGTCAATTTCCTCTTGTTTGAGATAAGTGAACAGTTTGTGCCCGGAAATACCTGCACAATGCACCATCCCGTCCAATGCCTTTGTTTCCTTCACAAGCCTGTCCAAATCCTCTTTAACCGTAAGGTCTCCTACAATCATACTATGCCCTTCTCCGCCAAGGAGGTCAAATGTTTCTTTCAGCCTTACTTCATTACGTCCCGTTATGACCAAGACAGCCCCCATTTTGGAGCATTCGATAGCGGTAGCCTTTCCTATTCCCGATGAAGCTCCCGTGACAAGCACTATTTTACCGGATAATGAAAATGGATTGTTGTTCAATTCTGTCATAGTTCTACTAATTGAGGTACTTTGATAGAGTGGGTTTCAAAATAGACACTTCCCCAAGACAAACCTACACCAAAACCACAGCCTATGTGTTTCATATCCTTGGTTTTCAAATCTTCAGCGCATTGGGTGACCAAAGTAAGAGGTATGGATGCACATGAGGTGTTTGCGTAATCTCTTAAGCTATAGGGGACTTTTTCCACCGGTAATTTCAGCTTCTTGCGGATTTTCTCGTTCATGAAGAGGTTAGCCTGATGGAAAGTGAAACAGTCCACCGTTTCCTTGTCGATATTGAAATGTCCCAATAAACCATCCACTGACTTCGGAGCTTTGGATATACCAAACGAGAAAACATCCATACCGTTTAATTCCACTTGTAAATGATTGCTCTTTATGTCTTCTCCACGCTCTTTCATCACAAAGCTATCGGAAGAAACCGGGTTTCTATATCCACCGTCTTTGATAATAATGGCTTCTGATCCGCTTCCGTCAGTGTTGAATGAAAATTTCAAGCCTGTTGATTCTGCTTTATATTCCAAAGCGGTAGCCGTTCCTGCGTCTCCAAAAAGAGGATAAGTACTCTTGTCTTCGGAAGAGGCAATTTTCAAAATCGTATCTCCTGCCAACAACAGACCTTTGTGGAATGTTCCGCTTTGCATCAAGGCACTTATCACACTCAGTGCGTACACCCATCCGGAACAGCCCAAGGAAATGTCTAACGTGTAGCAACCTTCACTTAATCCCAAGTTATGTTGAAGCAAACAAGAGGTCGCAGGAGCGGTATAGTCCGGTGTTTGCGAAACAAATACCAACGCATCAATGCTCTCTTTCTCCCATCCCAATTCAGCGATCAACTTTTCAACGGCGGCTTGGCAAAGGTCTGACGAACAAATGGAAGGACTACTTTTACGATGCCTTTCTATGCCTGTTGTGGCAACGAAGTTATCGTACCCCCCCCCATTTTTTATATATATTAACATTCTCTTCGTTGATTGAAGGAACAGCAGCAGCCATTCCCACAACCTCCACATGGTTTACTTCTAAAAAAGCCATTACTGTCTGCTTTTTACCACGTTGAACAAATCTTCAATCGTTGCCGACGAACGGATGTCATCACCTTTGATACGGACATCATACTCTTCGTCGACCATGGCGATCACAGAGAGGGCAAGGAGTGAACTCCATTCATCCAATTCTTTGAACACGGTGTTTGCCGCGAAAGCGGATTCTTCTGTTTCATCAAATTGTTGTGCAAAATTTTCAATAAAGTCTTTTAGTTCCATAATCTATTCATTTAATATTTAACTATTGATGCTGGATTCCCAACATATGTATTACCATCTTTTGTTTTTCTCAAAATTGTACTATTAGCACCTATCACTGTTTCGTTTCCAATCTTTATCTGTTGTAAAACCACAGAAGAGACTCCAAAGAAGTTGCAATTTCCAATCTGAACTTCACCAGATATTCTAACAGCCGGCATCAATGAATTGAAATTTCCCATGCTTGTATCATGGCCAACCGTAATAAAACCATTGAAAACATTGAAGTCTCCAATATCTACATTGCAAGAAAACAAACAGCCATATGAAATAATATTTCCCTTACCAAAGCTTATATTAGTGGGATCTATAATAAATGTATCAGGAGCAAAAAGATTCGGATAGTCAATATAAGAATTGGTGATTTTACCAACTATAAAGGATACCGACGTAGGCGCACCAATAGCCAAAACAACAGCCAAAGGTTTATCCCAAGCATTCAATTCGTTTATCCCTCCTAAAATTGTTCCGTACTCATTTGTAGAGCCAATAGATTTCCCATCATCAAAAAATCCAATCAAATTCCATTGCTTTTGCTTTTGATTAATATGATGGATTAAACAAGCAACTTCTCTACCAAATCCTCCTGCTCCATAAATTGCTATATCTTTCAACATCGTATTTAATTTTTACCGTTAAATGCCTCCATCGTTGCCTGTCCCTCTTGTGAAATACCTTCCCGGACAAACACTTTCTTTATCGTCAAAAAGATGATCTTCACATCCAGCCAAAACGAACAATGGTCCACATACCAAACATCCAGTTCGAACTTCTTCGTCCAACTGATCGCATTACGTCCGTTCACCTGTGCCCATCCGGTAATACCCGGTCGCACGTCATGACGACGCGCCTGCTCCTTACTATATAATGGCAGATATTGAACCAATAAAGGACGAGGTCCAATCAATGCCATATCCCCTTTCAAGACATTTATCAATTGGGGCAACTCATCAATCGAAGTAGAACGGACAAAACGCCCAACGTTCGTCAACCGATCCGCATCAGGAAGTAAATTACCGCCAGCATCCCGTTCATCCGTCATAGTTTTGAACTTGATTACCTTAAATATTTTTCCCCCTTTACCGGGCCGCTCCTGTGTAAAGAACGCACCGGCTCCCTTATTGGCAAAGTGCAGCCAAATAGTGACGATTATTAATAGTAAAAATAGAATTGACAAAACTATAAATGCAATGCAAAAGTCAATTAGACGTTTAAAGAAATACTTATACATAACTCGATTATTTATAGACAATTATTTGAACTTACAAGTTTATTAAATTAATATTGTCCCAATTAAGTATTCTGTTAGCCTGAGCCAGACTCATAAATTCAAATTCATCAAATAAATGTTCCATCTTGCTAAATGCACCCTTAGTGCCAACATGAGATTTAAAATATCGCAACATACGATTTTTTAATGATCCATTCTCCTGAAAGTAAATTTCATACTCGTATCGAGTCATTATCTTATCCTTGTTATGAATTAAGTCACCAATATGAAAATAGCAAATATTATAACTATTCTTTTTCATATTGTTTGACACAAAGTTATAAGGGAAAAGACGAAAATAACCACCTCCAGAGTAGGCTACCTGTTTTCCAAACAATGATGCAAGCATAATAGGAAATTCTTTGATTTGGATACCATTATATTCAATAATCGAAGGATTGTGAGTTGGAAAACCATCAAAACCTCCAAAGTCACGCTGGGCAGGAAATAACGATGAGTCACACTCAATACCACACTCTGCAAGCACTTCTAGTGCCCATTTATTATTCTCTCCAATAGAGAATGCTGGAGCCCTGAAGCTAACAACCCTCTGTCCACAGCAATCTTCCAATGCAGCAACAGCTGTCTTTGTATCCAATTGTAATTGTTCTGGGGTCATCTTCGTCAACCAAATATGCTCGTTAGAGTGACATCCTATATCATGCCCACGCTTAGCAATCTCCTTTACTACATAAGGGAAATCAGTCGCGATACCACCTACACAAAAAAATGTCGCTTTAAAATTTCGTACATCCAACACATCCAAAATACGATGAAAATATTCATCATATTCTTTGTACTTCTCTTTTCTGGCACCATTGAATTTTTTTTCAATATACCATTCTTCAATATCATATGATAGTATATTCATATTATTCTCTCTGTGAGATATATTTTACAACTTTAGCAGGTCTACCTGTTGCAATTGTCCAAGCAGGTATATCCCTAGTTACTAAGGAATAAGCTCCCACAATTGCACCATCCCCAATAGTAACTCCAGGCATGATAAGTGTTTCCATACCTATCATTACTCCCTTGCCAATATGAATTTCACCAAGGCTATATGGTAATTTTGCAGCATCATCACCAACACAATAGCCTTTAAGATTTCTTTGATGACATAATAACCTACAACCACCTGTTATATGAGCGTGCTCTTCTATATATATTAAATTGGCATGACCTGCATCTATTCTAACATGATCACCAACAAATATATTTTTACTAACATGACACCCTATTTTCTTCAAAATCCATGGTCTTATTTTTCTTGGGAGCAAAGGAGAAAGAATCCAAGATTCCATTACACAATTAATTAAAAACGAATCTCTATAAGTTTTGCAAACCCTACAAACAACTTTCCATAAAGACACTTGACCATATTCCTCCTCAGAATAGTTCAATCCTACAACGCGCAAAAACCTGTATGTTAACGATAATTTCTTATTATTTAATCCCATATTATGCTTCAATTACTTTTATAACATGTGGCCAAACCACCTTATTGTCATATAATTCCACTACCAATCTACGAGCTTTCTCACCCATTTCTTTCCTTTTCTCTTCATAATCTATCATGAAATTAATCTTGTCTGCAATAGACCTTGCGTTAATTTCACAATACAACCCTGTTTCATTTTCAACTATCGAATCAATACAACCCGTGGATTTCGAAACAATGGCTGGTATGTTCATTGCTGCACATTCTATTGTAACCATTCCAAACCCCTCACGATAAGAAGGTAAAACCACAACACTGAACAAAGAAAAATATTTATAAATATCATCGTGATTAACACTACCCAAATTAATAATATCTTCTCCCGTTTTGATAAAATCAACTAATTCTTGACTAATACTATTACGAACTTCAACAGGTCCAATCAAAAAAAGTTTTATACTATGATCATTCGATCTTTTCTGTTTAATGAGTTTAAAAGCATCCACTAACTCTTTTATACCTTTATCCTGCACCATGCGCCCACAAAAGCCAATAACAAAATCATTATCGCTTATACCTAAATTTCGCTTTAGTTCGTCTTGTTCTGTTTGCTTTATTCTTACTGGATTGAAAAAAGATTGAGTATCAATACCACCGCATGTACCGGCTCCTAAAAAAAACTGCCGTGATGATTTTTCAATATTATTTAACAAACGGACATTTGCAACAGATCTACTTACGCAAACTGTTTTATGAGACATTGTAGCTACTACTTTATCCATTAAAATAATAAGTCTACGCTTTAATCCTTTCATTGTTTCAAATATAGCACCGTGAGCAAAGATAATGCGGTTAGGCACTCGCAACACCCACGCTGCTGTAGTACCAAGCAGTCGTGCTTTAGCTTGATGCGCAATCACTGTATCTATTCTATTATCATGAATATATTTGCATATTTTAACAAAGGCCTTAAAATCAGACCATAGACTTAAAGTCCTTGATAACTGGATCGGATAATATTTCACATGGTTAAATCTTGCATACTCTTCCATTTCATCATCTGGGCTACAAATCAAATGCATTTCATAACCATACTCTCTAAGATAGACAAACTGACCACCAATGAAATTTCTAGCGCTACTCGCCAAGTTTATTATCTCAAGTATATTATGCGGTTTATTTTTTTGTGTGGACATATACAGAAATTTAAGTTGAATAGATCCGTACTTTTGTTATTTATTTTCTTCTACTGACAAGATTATCGGTTTTACCAACTCTTCGAAATCTTGTATTTCATCACTATTAGGTGAATACCCTCTTCTTTTTAGGATCTGATTAATGGACACAAAAGGTGATACTAACACAAAACTTATGATCTTAAACAATAATAGCATAGATTGCTTTAAATTGTGTTTGCTTATATTGTGTTTAAAACGATTAACATATGATTCTAATATTTTCTTCTTCGTCACAGAATCGAATTCAGAGTAGTAGTATAAAGGAGTCGTCATATAGAAATATTCCTTGTAACCACACAAATATTTTTTAAGAAAATCTTGATCCTCACCATAATTTAAAGTTGTTGCATAAGAATTATTCTTTGCTATCACAGTCCTTAACATACTAGATGCATGAACTGGTATATTAAAACCATTATATTGAACAGCACAATCATGGTCAATGCCTCTTTTTGTTATTATATCAGCATTAAGACCAAACGAAATCATAGCAGAAGAAACCAAAACATATTCACTATTTTCCAATATGTCAACCTGTTTTTTTAGTTTTTCAGGATGATATATATCATCAGCATCAAGCATCGCTAGATATTTACCACAAGCTTCTTCCAAGGCTTTTTGTCTTGCAGCAGACCGTCCCTTATTCTCTTTAAAGTGAAATATTCGGACTCTTTTATCTGTCAAGCTATTCAAAAACAATGCGGTATCATCTGTTGAACCATCATTGACAATTATACATTCCCAGTTAGAATACGACTGTCTATATAATGATTCTAATGAGGCCTTGATATATGGGAAACCATTATATACAGGCATCATTATAGAAACTAAAGGATTATTCATATGAATTAAAATATATTATTAACAATTCTATTTTTCTCATTCTTTAAGCCACATTAAAAACATAAACAAGTAATTCAAAAAAAGAACAACGTGTATATTTCTAGTTAGTCTAATTTTTTCTTTAACAAACGGGTAAGTAACTAGTATTGGAAACAAGAACCATGAAAGATATGCAAAACGATTGTTATAAGGAACATATATTGTTAATATCCAAAAAGCATTACATATAACATATGTACTCCAAACTCTCAAATAAAAAATATCCTTTGATTTGATCTTTTTTATATATTTCCATCCAACAACTATTGGAATCATACTATAAAAAAGAAAATCAAACCTAAAACCTGTATATGAAAAAGTAGCATTCTGCTGATTAGCAAATTCTGCAGTTAAGTATGAAGACAGCCTATCATCTTCCCCCATTAAATCCGCAGGTATAAGTGATGCAAGAAAATTTCCTAGAACAAGAGATAATAATAAACAAGCAAACCACACACTCATATATACTTTAGGCTTATTATAGAATTTAACCAAAACAAATGCACAAATCGGAAGGAGAGCTGATTTATGAAAAGAAAGCCCAATTATACACATAAGCACTGTTTGCCACAATTTTCTGTTCAAATTAGAAATCGCCAATGTTACAAATGCGAGAGCGATACCATTTCGCATACCATTTACACCATAACCGAAAAAAGAAAATGAGCATACAAGTATAATAAATGCGATACCAAAATTAGATGAATAAATATTTTTATATGCAACAAGATATGTGATAATATACAAGCAAGCAAGCACTCCAAAAAAGACTTCGACTGTAAACGGTAACATTGTCTTTACAAGAATGACATAACCTAAATCTTTATAACCCAAAACTTCAGAACCATATTCCTTTGCTAGGTCAAAGAAAGTGGCTGCAGCTTTTGTATCAACTAAACCGGCAAGAGGTGTAATAGGTCGAACAGCCCAATACACAATAATAAATAATGCGAGAAAAATAGCTCCACTATTAATATTATTCAAATTATAACCCACCCTTTTAGTTAAAATAAATATTACCATAAAAGCTAATACAGTTTGATATATTTGAACATATAAGAAAGGATCTATCCAAAAAATTTCCATGATTACAAATTGTTACTTAAATAACATAGTATGTCAATTCCAATCAATATAGGATAGCATATTATCCACAAATAATTTTAGAGAACAATCTCTCAAGACTCTTTCTCGTGCTTTTATACCTTGCTCCCATGCTAACTTCTTATTTTCAATTAACTTAATTAAAATATTATGAAGTTCATCAATATTATCTTGCTGTATAAGCCAACCACCATCAGCCTCCTTTACTGCATCTGATATACCGCCAGTTCTTGTAGCAATAACAGCTGTTCCACAAGATTGAGATTCAGTGAAAACTAAGCCAAAGCCTTCTACATTTCGTAACTCAGGTTCTTCTCTTGTACAGAGAATAAAGAGATCGTGTGAAGAATAAAAATCATTCATGTCACTAAAAGGAATAAAACCTAAAAAGCTAACGATATTATTCAATTTCAAATCAAATGATAATTGTTCAAGAGTATGTTTATATGGACCTTTACCAGCTATTGACAACCTAATTTTATCTTTATAGTTTTCAGGTAAGGCCGATATCGTTTTTAAAATAAAATCATGTCCCTTAAACTTTTCTAGTCTCGATATTGAACAAATATGTAGAATATTATCATCAGGCTTTGGAACTGTAGGATAAAATATTTGCGAATTTACAGGTAGAGGTATTGCTTCAACAGATATGTTTTTTACAATGCTTTTTACTAAATTTGCTGTATAATGACTATTCGCAATAACCCCTTTGCAGCATGAAAAAATGGAGTGACGAAAATGTTTCCACACATACTTTCTGAAAGCACCATGACCTGGCAAAAGTTCAGCACCATGTGCGAGAGTATATGGTTTTCTTCCTGCCAAGATACACAAAGTAGCAGCAGGATGCCATGTATCGCAAATAATAATGTCGTCTTTAGTTGTAACTCTTTTTATACATTTAATCATTTCAACTTCAAGTCGACCACGTCTCGCATTCAATCTATGTATTTTTGAATTATTCTCACCTTCTACACATGCAGCAGCTGTTATAACGAGATATGGAATATCTCGCCTTTCCAAGTCAGAGACAATATCACCACAAAGACGAGCTATACCACCATTATTAGGAAGATAATCATATGCTACAATAACAATATTTCTCATATTTTTTTAGGATAAAATAAACAGATTGAAAATATTTAAAACAAAATAGCCTAATTCTGCGACCTAGAGGAAGACCCCTATCGTAAACAGTATTCGCATAGTCGGTCTTCACAATTGCATCATAGTACAACTTTCTTAAAGGATGTAGACAACCCTTTTCCCATGGTCTGCCAGTGAAGAAAGAAGTAAAATGTATAATAGCAGGATTTTTTCTTGCTAACTTAACCTCTTCTTCTGGATAATAACTTGTCATTCCATGAAATGACAAAAGTCTCTTATATGTATGAATTACAAAAATAGGAGATTGAACATTATAACGAAGCGGCATATATTTTATCTGTCCTCTAAAGACTCCATTTATTACACCCTGATCCAAATGTGGTACACATCCATTAAATTTTAAAATAAACTTGATAAATTCCTTTGTTACATTTTGACGTCGCCATTCTTCCAAATTTATAAGAAGTATACCTGCATTAATGTACCTATCCGATTCATGAAGTCCTATTTTGGTTTTCATATGAGGATACATAGTATCTTCAATTCCTGCAATTAATTTACCATCAAAATTAATATTTAGCAAATCTAATATATTACAGCAAATATATGTATCACAATCCAAATACAAAATTTTATTTATTCTATTTGGCATTATCTCAGCTAAAAACAAACGAATATAAGTACTAACCGTCAAATTTGCAGTATTTATATCTTTTGGGAGTCTTTCTATTATTTCATCAGCTTTTAAATATTCTACTATACCACCATATTTATTTGCCACATTATCTAATTTATTAATATTCTCTTTTGACAAATGGTTTCCAATTATATATACAGCTGGTAATTCATTAGGTTTCGCATTTCCATATAAGCTAACTAAAGAAACTGCCACGTGTTTTACATAGTTGTCATCAGCTGCATATACTATTCCCATTTGAGTCAAGACCTTGTTATTTTCCGTCATATAGTTTATTATTTTTTAATAATTCTTTCTTTCCTATAAATACTGGAATAAACCGTGTAACAATTGGTATAGCAACTATACACAATATAATATCGATAAAAAAAGCACAAATATACATTGAATCCCCTTGAAATAATATACCTACTATTGGATAAATAAATGGAGCAAATAGCATATGTAATACCAATAACACTATAGAGTTATTTCCTATCCAAGATATAAATAAACCTCCCTCTTTTAATATATACTTAAGAATTATCATCAAACCAATTACTAGGCTACTACTAGTCGTATATATTTCCAATAAATTACCAGCCATAATTGTATTATTAAAATACAGCAACCTAGGTGGTGTTGGTAAAATAAAAGCAATAAATATCCCAATAAATAAGAGAGAAAATCCCAGTCCCAATTCCCAGATATTTCTACGTTCTAAATACCCATTCTCCCTAAGTATGCAACCTAAATAATAAAATGGCAAAGATGTTAATGATGACATAAAAAATAAAACATTTCCAAAATCATAAAGAGCCCCAATATAACCAATAAGTCCCAATATTATAACAAGTAAAAATCTCACTATTGACAACTTAAAACAATATATTACATACATAATATTTGACATTATAAATAGACTTAAGAGAAACCACAATGAAATATTAAACATCTGCTCACCAGAAAAAAAATCCAAAACACTAAAGTTCTGAATAGAACCAAACATCATTTTCTTAAAGAAAAACAAAGAATAAGATATAATATAAAAGAAAACAAAAGGGACCAAAAGCGCATTTACTTTTTTTCTCAAAAATTCTTTGTAGCAAGTATATGGTTTAAAAAACAGGCCAGATAAACAAAAAAATATAGGCATATGAAAACAGAAAATAAAACGCAATCCTTCGAATAAATCACCCAAAATGTGTGAATATATAACCAATATAATACAAACTCCCTTTATTTTATCTATAAAGTCTATTCTTTGCATATTGTTATGTATTTAAGAATCTTAAATGAGAACTACCTATAACAATAGAATTATCAGGAATATCTTTAGTTACAATTGTACCAGCTCCTATCACGACATTATTTCCAATAGTAACAGAGCCTATTATTGTAACATTTGCACCCAAAGTTACATTATTTAGTATAGTTGGGCGAAGATTTTCATTATCATCTTTATTTCCAATTGTTGTCAGATGTTTACAACGGAAATTGTCACCAATATACTTTGCATTTAAAATAGTACCATAAGGATGATCATATTTTATATTCGCACCTAAAGTTACATCATAAGGAATAATAAAGCACAATCCATTTTCATGTGAAAAAATTCGAGAAAAAACATTCTTGCGAGTTCTATGAAAAAATATGGTTTTATAGTATTTGTCTAAATGTAATAGAAGGACAAGAGATAAAATAGCCCCCAATTTGTATTTTGACCAAACTTGATCTAAATTATTTATAACATCTTTGTTGATCATTTGCTTGACTTCTTTTGAAGACGAAGCATATATTACGACATAGTAAATCCTAGCTGTAAATCCTAATAATATAGCGAGTATTATATTGATGAGTCGTTTCATCGTTTAATTAATTTCTTTATCAAGTTTCTTTCTTGCTTATTCAAAAATAAAAAATAAATCAGGCTAAAAGATAGTATTTCTACTACACATATTGTCAAAATATTTAATATTATATTACTTTCCCATTCTATCGGAAAGACGAAATTGATAACAAACAGCAAAAGCGAAAACAACACAGCTTGCCCAAAGATATTTTTAATATACTCATAAAGTTTAAAAAACATACAGCTTTTCAAGAAAAGAACTCTAATTAAAATAGATATTAATGCAAAGCTTATTGTGACATAGTATAGACCTTCTGGTCCCATTCCAATTTTAAAAAAAATGTAAGAAATTGGAAGGACTAAAAGTGTAAAACACCCTATCACTATTTGAAAAGATTTAATTTTACCACTTGCGTAGATTACATTAACAACAGGTGTTGATACTGTTTCTAATAAGCCTATTACAATAATCATTCGTATAAATTGGACTGTATATTTTGGAACATTTTCAGCTCCTAACCATAAGTTTAAAATCAGGTCAGTTGAAACAAAGAATGGAACTGACAACAAAAAAGTTAAGTATATTGAAATTTTTGATGTTGTTATAATCTGTCGAAATGAAGATTCATGGTCACCCTGTTCATATGTTTTCAACATTGTAGGTGAAAACGCAGTTTGAAAACCTCGTGTCAATGTAATAACAGCTGTATAAATTTGAAATGAAATAGCTCTTGCTGCATTCACAATCGGACCGAAAAATACATTGAGAAGAATACTACCTCCTTGTGTTTGCAATACATTCGAGAAAGTACCTATCAATGTCCAACTACAAAAACCAAATATTTGTTTTATATACTCTCTTTTATAGCAAAAAAAGACTTTACTTTCACTAAAGTTTTTCAAGCAATATCCCATATAGCCACAAAAAACTAACAAGTGTGCCCCCAACATCAAAACACCATAAAAAAACAATCTTTCCGAAGTAAATATACCTATTAAGAATGCGATAGATAGCTTAATTACAGCCTCTAAAATACTCAATAAAGCAAAGAAACTCATTCGCTCATTTGATATTATCAAAGCACTATATACAGATTGAAATAAACCCAATATAAAAGATAGTATAGAAAACTGAAATATGGCATTTGCTTGCCACATTTTTTCAGTAGGTATAATAATTTTATGATTTATAAGCCAATAACCTCCTGTCTCCAAAATCAATATAATAATAACACTCCATAATACTGAAACAGTGAGTGCTGTCCCAAAAATCTGCTTGAACTCCTTATTGCTATTTTTTGTAAGTTCTATACAAAAAAAACGCTGATAAGAAAAAGAAAGAGCATTAATAAAAAAATTCATCAAACCAACGACACCACCAACTACATTATAAAGGCCATAATCCTCAACACCTAAACTCTGCAAAATAATTCTAGATGTGTATATTGATACACACATCGTAACAAACATTCGCACATATAAGTAAAGTGTATTTTTTGCAACCCCTGCAGCTTTATTAAACTCCATACTATTCTATGTACTTAATAATTTTTGCAGGCAGACCACCTACAATGACATTAGCAGGTACATCATGTGTAACTACTGCTCCTGCAGCAATAATTGAATTATCTCCAATGGTAACCCCCCGATTGATTCTTACATTCTCACAAATCCAAACGTTTTCGCCAATAATGACAGGAGCATGTTCTGCGTTTTTCCACAATCTCATTGGACCATCCAACATATCCTCTTTCATCTTTCTACGAAATACAGGATCTATCGGATGGTTGCCATTATCTGCTATTACAACATTGTCTGCAATTGCAGTATAAGAACCTATTTGCACTTTTTCTACACTACGTATTATTGAGTTATTTCCCAACCTAGTATAATCACCCATTTGAACTTTACCACCAGACTGAGAATGAATAGTTCCATATATTGTAACATATTCGCCCAATTCTATATCACCAGCAGAAGAACCATCATTAAAAAGAATCTTCGCTGATGGCATAATGTTATAACGGAATCCTCTCTTTGTGAACTTCTTACAGAAATTACGTTTATGTTGCCAATTTTTTATTGTTTTGGGCAAGTGGTATAAAAATCCAATTATTATTTTTAAATTATTTATGATTATCATAGTTAAAACACCAGTTTTACCAAGAAAAAATGTTTTCATTTATAAATTAGTTCCAATTCCATACGCTACGCTCAACATCCTCCCCAATTAATAGATTCCCTATCTGAGTTTCGATAAAGGTTAATTGCGTTAGGGCTTTAATAGCATGCCAATTCTCCTTCTCTATAATAAGTACATCGCTTGGTTTGACACAGCGATACTCACCATTAAGGACAAATAAACCTTCACCTTCAACGATAGTCCAGATCTCTATGCGATGACGGTGCATTTGATAAGAAATATTCTTGCCTGCAGTGATGACAATACTTTTTGTCAAAGAATAATTACCATTTGCATGCACCTTCCTATCAAGAACTCTGCATATGCCCCATTTACGCTCTTCATACATTGGGCAAGTACAAAAGGGTTCTACGTAAGATTTTATATTTTCAGTATCCTCTTTACCACAAACCAAAATACCATCAAAAGATGCAGCCACCACTACATCCTTCACACCATCCACAAAGATTGGGAGCTGCAGTTCATTGATCACATGTGTGTTCTCACACTTTAAGCCCAACACAGCATTGCCAATAGCATGCTTACTGAGCTCGTTAGTGAGGGCATTCCACGTGCCAAGATCTTTCCACTCGCCCTTAAATGGCACAAGAGCCACCGACTCTGTTTTCTCTACAACCTCGTAATCAAACGATATCTTTGGAAAACTCCGGTAGTTATCCAAAGTCTGAGCAAAAGTAGTACACTGAACATATTTACGAACTATGTTCATCATATAACCAAGACGAAAGGCTAAAACACCTCCGTTCCAGAATGCACCTTCCGCCAATAATTGTTCTGCAACCTCGACTGTTGGTTTCTCTGTAAAACGAGCGACAGGCTTAGCGAATGATGAATGTTGAATCTCAAATGACGAATCAGAGTCCAACAGTACATAGCCATATTTAGCAGATGGGTAAGTCGGTGTAATCCCCATAAGGATAAGATCTGCTACATTAGCTTCAACACATTGAACCATACGAGCTATTGTGTGAAAATATTCTAATTCAGTATATGAGTCGCAAGGCATGATAACTACAACTTCGTCATCAGTACACTGCCTCTGAAAACTAAGGTAGCTAGTTGCTAGTGCGATAGCAGGGAAGGTATCTCTGCGCTCTGGTTCTGTGACCACACTAACTTTATCACCAAGTTGGTTAGTAATGATGTCAAGTTGGCATGCATTGGTAGCAAGTGTAATATTGGTGGTAAGGTCTGCTTGAAAGACTTGACGTACTACACGTTGTACCATCGATTCCATGGTACAACTTTCTGTTTCAAGAAGTGGTAAGAACTGCTTACTACGTACATTGTTACTCAGAGGCCATAGGCGCTTGCCTGAACCTCCAGATAATAAAATTAATTGCATATTGAGTATTCTACCTTAATCTTAAACATTCATTTTTAACCTAACGCGCAAAAAATTATAACAATTTCTGCAAACAACGATAAATCAAATTTCAATATCGAAAAAACAATATTCTCTTCCATTTTCTTTATAATGATGCCAAATCAATACCCTTAACTTTAGAACCTCTTTCCAAAATACATTTTTTTAATATTCAATCACTCCTTTCCAAATCACCATGTTATGGTCACTAAACGATGTTTCCGGAGAAAAACAATCGATTCCATTTAAACAAATGGAATGAAATATATAATCAATCCGCCACAGTCTATACAACTGCCGGAAAGTATATTGATAGCCGTTTCCGGCATCCTGAAAACCATCTGTCAAATCTTTTCTCACTCGATGATAGGTGTAGGAGGCGGGCGTATCGTTGAAGTCACCGCAGACGATAACCGGATAAGGGGATCGTTGGATTTCAGCATGAATCGAATCGGCCTGAATTGCTCGCTTCTGATAGTTACTTTTCATTTTCAATACCAAATCCTTGACTGCTTTTGCACGGACTTTCAAACTCTTGCCGGGAGCGGTAATGATACCGCGATAGGCATTGACGCTTGTTGTCTCGAAGTGGTTGTTGATCACACGGATGTATTGGTTGTTTATTCTTACATCGGCGATTAACGACATATTACTGGAATTCTTATAATACAGAGTTTTTACCGAATGGATCGGATAACGGCTGTAGATCGTAGTCGGTAAATGGTCCGTACGTCGGCTGATATATTTATACAGTACATAATCGAAAGCGTACCGGATACTGTCCCGATGGTAATACCCGTCACCGGGAGCTTCCTGGAAGCAGACGATATCGGGTTGTAGCTCCTTGATATAAGCGGCGGCTTCGTTCATCGTGTACTTTCTGTCCCAATAGAAATGGCTGGCGTTGTAGGTGACTACGGTCAGAGGGGTTCCTTCTTGTTCGGATGTAGCCGGTTCATTCCAATACGGGGGTTGATAAACGGCTATCAGATAATCCATATGAAGCAGGATCGCAAACAAGGGAACTATACTTTTCCATTTCTTCTTTGTGAATAATTGTACCACCAGCAACAACAGATTGCCTGCCAATATCGGCCAAACTAACAATGTCAGAAAGGATAACCAGATGCAAATTCCATCAGCGTAATAGCCTCCAAGCAAACAGAGGACAGATAACACCGCAAAAAATACGAGCAGGGTATTATTCAATCTCGATTGAATTTGCCACTCTTTGCATTGGGCAAGATCTGGTTGTTTCCTCCGGCTATATTGATGATGGTCTTGACGCTTTGCCCCGGCTCGATCTTTTTTATGGCTGGATGATAACGTTCCGGCAACAAGTCGCGAAGCAATTCACGTATGGCATGGATGTTCAAATTCGCACTTCCGTTGACAAAATCCTGCGTTTTGGCAATCTGGTCTGTGTATATGGCATCCAGATTTTCCGAGACTTGTTCGACGATACTTTGCGCATTGGACTCGGTTTGCTCTTTAATGACCGCCAGAAAATCTTCCAAGGTCATCTCATTCAGCAACTCGCTTAATTTTTTCTTTTGTATGGATTGTAAGTCCATACGAGACGCTGAAGACTCAATGCCGCCTTCTTTTTCTGCGCGCTCTTCACTTTTCTCCTTTTTCTCCCTAAGGGAAAATGGATCGAATGGTTCTTTAGAAAAAACAGAACGCGTCACTATAGCACTAAGCAAGAGTAGCGCCGGCTCTGCAAACAAAAAAGGGAACATGATTACCTATCTATTATTATATTTCACCTAACACGTATTTACGAATGGCAATGCGGAGATTTTCTACTCCACATTCGAATGCCAACAGAGGTTTGATAGCCGTGATGAACTCCTTGCCTTTGATCAGATCTTGGCTTTTGATGCAGTCGCCCAACGTATCGTTATACAGATCCGCAAGTACTGTTTTGCACAGCGTGACAGAATCACTGCACGATTTGATCCGCAACACATAATTATGCCTTTCAGCCCTGTCGTGGATATATGGAGCAAGAACCTTGTCTTCTTCATCATCGGCCTGCTCATAGATGTTTTGTATGGCCGTGGTTGCATTAGGCAACACTTGTACATTTCCACCGCTTATATTAAAAATGCAATTTGATTGTTCCATATCCTTTTGTTTTTTACCGGGTGTTTATCACTGATTCATCACCGGTTTATCACTGTTGACCGGTTAACGGGACTCCAATACTTTTGCCTGCATAAAGTTTTACAACGGATACTTGTATCCCAAACCCGATTATTCACACTTAAAATTTCAAGTTATGCACGAAACAACATTCCGAATCCGCCCTTACTCCAAACGCGAGTTGGCGAGTCTCTATTTTCCTGAAACACCAACTGTCGATTCTGCCGTCTCTAACCTCCGCTTGTGGATGAGACGAAACGGAGAAGTGTTGGAGAAACTTCGCGAGACAGGCTACCGCACGCATAGTAAAATATTCACGCCACGACAGGTACGCATATTGGTGGAGATTTTTGGTGAACCGTAAACGAAAAAGACGCAACAGAAACGAACAACCCGACTTCCGGCTACCTCTCGACGATCTACCTTCGCTTCCGAAAGTCAGATGCTTGGAGAAGATGATACATCTTACAACAACACGATGTATCATCTTACATAGATAAGACGTATCATCTTCCACGTGAAGATCATACATCTTCATTTGGCCCGATCGCAGAGGTAACATTTTTATTAACAATTTTATTTTTTAAGCGTATGATAAACTATAGTATCGTCATGAGGGTAAACCCTCTAAAGAAAGAAGAGCCTAAAAAGGCTTATGCTTGCGCACAAAGCAGCAAGACTATGAACATCAACGAGTTTGCAGAACACATCGCCACTCATGGATGTGTCTACAGCCGTGCGGACATTGCAGCAATCCTGACTATGGCGGTAGACTGCATGCGTGAGAATCTCTTGAACGGGGTACTCATCAAACTGGGAGACCTCGGGGATTTTGCGGCTGCTATCCGAAGCGCCGGGGCAGAGAATGCGACTGAGTTCAAGGCTGACACGCACATCGTGGCTGTAACAGTGAATTGGACTCCCGGCCAACGCTTCAGTAACTTGTTGGCCGACGCTACGTTCAATGCGGTTCCATCGCGCAAGGTCGCTCGTCTGGTATTGAAAGCAATCAAGTCCGGCGATGCTTCGGTAGACCTGACTACACCGGATACCGGGGAAGAAGAAAGACCCGGCGAACTCTGATGAGACTCTATTTTTAATAACTAATTTCAAAATTTGAACCCAAATGAATCCTTCCAAAAAAATGACTTTTCCTATCTTAGTCGGCGGTGAAGAGGTATGTGATGAACGCACCTTGCTGACCAAAGTGGAAAGCGGATTGCTGATGAGTGGGGCGGACGCAGTCCGCTTCATCGTCATCCACTGCTCGGCCACCCGTTGTGACCGTGACTATCCGGTGGAACAACTGTTGCATGACCACAAGGCACGCGGATTCCGTACCATCGGTTACCACTTCTACATCCGCCGGAGCGGTAGCGTGACCCGACACCGGAAACTGCTGGAGGTAGGTGCCCATATACGTGGGCTGAACCGTTGCAGTATCGGTGTCTGTTACGAAGGAGGACTGGATGCGAGCGGCATTCCCGCCGACACCCGTACTCCGGAACAGAAAGCCCGGCTGGAAGAACTGTTGTGGAAACTTCACAAAGTTTTTCCCAAAGCGCTGATAGTAGGACATCGAGACTTGCCCGGCGTTGAGAAAGCGTGCCCCTGCTTCCCGTGCGATGAATATCGAAGCTTGTTCCATTAAACTAAAAACGATTCCGGAGAATATGCCGACACGATGCCTTGCACCTTGTCTGGCAGGTTCTTCGGGATTTTTTTATTCTTTATCAAGCACCTCATATACCGAATTTTTACTCTTGAACTCAGACACGATTCCTTTCATCATCCGGACAGTACCCATTTTGTCTACTCTGATTGCAAGGTCGATCAGAGGGTTCATAACCGTACAGATGTCTTCGTAATCATATTCCCGGACTTGGGCGCGGTAGATTTTTTCGTTTTCCGTAGGTAATGTATTTTCTTTCGTTGCTAAAAGTTCTTCGTACAGCTTTTCACCCGGACGAAGGCCTGTATATTTGATTTCTATATCCTGACCGGGGACAAGTCCGGCTAATTCGATCATTCGGTAAGCCAGATCGGCGATCTTCACGGGGGTTCCCATATCGAATACAAAAATTTCGTTTCCTTTACCCATAAAGGCAGCTTCCAGAACCAGGCGGCAGGCTTCGGGGATCGTCATGAAGTAGCGAATGATCTCGGGATGGGTGACAGTCAGGGGGCCACCTTTCGCCAACTGCTCGCGGAAACGGGGGATAACAGAACCGTTACTGCCCAACACATTGCCGAAACGGGTGGTGATAAAGCGGGTTTTACCGGAATGCTTACCTTTGCTGATAGCGATGCTCAGGCTTTGTACATACATCTCCGCCAAGCGCTTGGAGGCTCCCATCACATTGGTCGGGTTTACGGCTTTGTCTGTAGAGATCATGATAAATTTATCCACAGCGTATTTGACAGCCATATCGGCGACATTGCGCGTACCATATACATTTGTATGGACCGCTTCGCACGGGTTCTCTTCCATCAGGGGCACATGCTTGTAGGCGGCTGCATGGAACACGATCTGGGGACGGAAACGCTGGTAGATGCTTTCGACACGGTGAATCATGCGGATGTCTCCCATGACAGGGGTGAATTCGACATCGGGGAATTTTTCTTCCAACTCCAGCCGGATGTTATGCATCGGCGTTTCGGCACTGTCGAACAGGACTAATTGCTTCAGGCTGAAATGGCAAAGTTGGCGACAAAGTTCGCTACCGATGGAACCGGCGGCTCCGGTGACCAAAACGACTTTACCTTTTAGCGAATTGGCTATCTCTGTCATGTTGATACAAATTTCATCACGCCCCAACAAATCTTCGATACGGACCTCAGGCAGGGTACGCAACTGCATTTTACCTCCCTGGAGTTCGTCGATGGAAGGCAGTATCAACATACGGATCTTCTTTTTCTCGCAAAAGCGAACCAAGCGTTCACTTTCTTCTTTTACTACTTTATAGTCGGTAAAGAGAATGGCTTTGACATTATAATGATTTACCAAACGGTTGAATTCTGCTTGGTTAGAGACAAAAAACACATTATATGCAGCCATACGCATGGAGACTCTCGGCCCGAAACGAAGTATGCCTTCAACCTGGTAAGCAGAGTTTTCCCGTAAAAACGAATCATTCAGTAATGCCGGAGAAGATTTCTCATGACCAAAAATCAAGAGTTTATCTTTACGGGAAGTTATACTGCTTACCATAAAGGTATATACCGTAATCAAAAAAGCACGAAAAATCGTAAGAATAAAAAAAGTAAGAAAAAAGTCAATTACGCTACCTAATAAAAAACACCGGAAAGAAAAGGCCTCGGTCATCAAAGAAAAAATAGGTAGAATAATTGCAACCTTCAGGGAAGAAGCCATAGCAATACGCCCAGTCTCAGTAAAAGCGGAATACCGAATAACACCTTTATAGGTCTTGCATATAAAAAAACATACAATACTACAAATAGAAGAAATCAAAAAGACTTTGAAAATAGTATGGTTAGAATAGTCTCGGTCTAAAATATAGCTGATCAATGCTAATGAAGTGATAGTCGAAGATACAGAAAAGAATAAATCGATAAAGAATATAATCCAACGATTTATATATTTTTCCCGAGTTAGTTTTAATATCAAAAATTTGATTTTCATACGATTAAACAATTTGCACCCTATATAATAATTTGTCAATTCCAAAATAATATAACTGAAAGAGCATGCTTCAATATCACTGGGTCTAAATTAGATTGTTTCTAAATAAGAATATCAGTCCAACACATTTTATCAGTAAAAAGTCCTCAAAATGGCTAAATAGGATTTTTCCTTTATTTACCAATAAACATAAAACACTAATAATCAGAATTTTACAACACGCGTTATTTTATACCAAAGTTCGTCAGTCCCAAATGTATGGGCAACGTAACAATCTGAAGATATGAATATTATCTCTCCTCAAAATGACTAAAAAAAACGTACGTTTTTTTTAGTCATTTTATTTATAAAAGATTGTTAATGCTTGACTATCAGGGGATATCAAAAAAAATCATTGATATATCTGACTAACAGGATCATAAAAAACTTATAAGAATGTTTGAATTTCAAAGATTTTAAGTATATTTGCTCCCTCAAAATGACTAAAAAAAACGTACGTTTTTTTTAGTCATTTTGAGTTTGTAGTGATTTGTATAGATTGATACTTTTAATTTCTTTTTTAGAAAATACGGACGATTGACGATCATATATGATTGTTACAGCATGATTCCACCCGGAATATTTTGAATTAATCTATGATTTTCTTAGGTTTTATACTATTAAAGCCTATATTTGTAAAACGATAAAAAACACTCGATAACATTTGCAACTTTGTATGTTTTACAAATATTCATTCCAAATTGTGGCTGTAGTGATGCTTTTACTTAACTCTATGTCATGCGACGTCTCGACCGAAACGCCAAGAGAGAAACGTATACTCGTCATTCAGTCCTACGAAAAACATTTCTCACCGTATAAGGAGATGAAAAACATCTTGTCCGGAGAATTCCATGATAAAGGGATACAGGCGGCGGCATACTCATTCTACCTCGATTGTGAACAATTTTCGGAGAAGCAACAGAAGCAGAAGATATTCAACAAGCTCGAAGAACTGTCTTCCTGGAAACCGGATATCATCCTCGTAAATGACGACCCCGCTCTTAATGCTTTGATTGCATGCGGCCATCCGACCGTCAAATCGATACCGGTTGTGTTCATGGGGATCAATTACCCGAACACATCGCTTATAAAAAAGTATCCTAACATAACCGGCTTCTACGATAAACCCGATTTCCGCACCAATATCCAACTGATAAAACGACTGATCGGCAATTGCATCGTGATAAGGGTGACAGACGAATCGTTGCAGGATAACAGGATTTTTGGGGAGATGAACAAACAGATCAAAGATATATGCGCCTTAAACAATATCTACTCGACTAACCGGGTACGCCTGTCCGGTAAGAACGGAATTTCGATTGCGAACATCCCCAAGATAAAGCCGGATTCGATGTATATAAGCACGTTGAACGCCAAATCGACCTCTGCACTGATCAAGGGATTCGGCGAGAATTATTACAATAAGGCATATCTGGCGACGAAAAGGGATTACACGACCATCTCGCTCGGACGGCTCAGTGCTTTTCCCTGTTTCTCTGTCGTGAACGAACTGCTGGGCAGCGGCAATGGAATTGTCGGCGGTTATATGGCGGCCTTTGAAGACCAGGCACACGAGGCTGTACGCCAGGTTGCCGATCTCCTTCGCGGAGACTCTCTAACGGGTATTCCGCAGATGCAGCAGAGCAAAAAATCATATCTGTTCGACTATAAAGTCCTGGATAAATGGGAGATCGACCCGGGGTTGTTGCCAAATAGCGCGGTCATCCTGAATATGCCGTTCGCAGTCCGTTATAAATTCATACTTACCGTATTGGCTATTTTCATATCCGCCCTGCTGGCCTCCCTCTTTATTTACCAGCGCAGGCAGTACAGGAAGGAAGCACGGTACAAGAAGGAAGCGCAGGAAAAGCTACGCCAGGAGAAAGCATTCCTCTCTTTTGCCCTGGAGAGCGGTAATATTTTCGCTTTCCGGTACAGGGATGATATTTTTGAATTTGACAACGAGTTTTACCATGCGATGGGAATCCCACCGGAGACAATCACGACCGCCCAATTCCTGCAAACCATCCATCCGGACGACCGGGACGCCTTCCTGATAAGCCGCGATATGCTCGACAAAGGCCTCACGGCCCCTCAAATCATGCAACAACGACATGACTTTAACGGGAAAGGTTATGAATGGTGGGAGTTCCGCTATGCGCAGAATAAAGACAGCAACAGGCAGGAATCGAATAACGGCCTGGTCCCGGTCAGCGGCTTGTGCCTGAACATCCAACAGATCAAGAGTACGGAAAACAGCCTCATACAGGCACGGCGGAAAGCGGAAGAGTCAGACCGGATGAAATCGGTCTTTCTGGCCAACATGAGCCATGAGATACGTACCCCCCTCAATGCAATCGTGGGCTTCTCGCAATTACTCAATTCCGGAATGGATTTGGAGCCGGAGGAGAAAAAGGAGTTTCTCGACCTGATCTCCAAGAATAGCGATCTGTTGTTGAAACTGATCAACGACATACTGGACCTGTCGCGCATCGAATCGGGCTGTATGTCGTTCTCGTACGAAAATCTGGACCTGAACAAGCTGATAGAAGATGTCTTCCATACGCACCGGCTCATGATGCCTGACAACGTCGAACTGAGGATGCAGATACCGGACAGCCCGGTCATCATCCATGTAGACCGCTTGCGCCTGACACAGGTATGCACGAATCTCATTAACAATGCAAGGAAATTCACGTCTGAGGGACATATCCTGATCACGTACGAGTTGAGCCGGAACGAACGCTTTATCCACATTTCCGTAAGCGATACGGGGAAAGGCATTCCCGAAGAGAAAAAAGCGATGGTCTTCGAGCGTTTCCAAAAATTAGATGAATTCGCCCAAGGGACGGGGCTGGGACTGGCAATCTGCCAAAGCATCATCAAAACCTTCGACGGCAGATTAACGTTGGACTCGAAAGTGGGGAAAGGCAGCACGTTTACGATTACGCTGCCTTATACTCCGGGATTGGCTATCTAATGAGAATCCGGGAATCAATTATCTTCGATTATCCGTTTATGGGCTTTCGCTTCTTCGAGCCATTGAGGGACAACCGTATTCAGGAATTTCTCTTTGTCCAACCGTTCTTTTTCCATATCCAGACCGATATACCGTTGTGCCTTCTCTTTGGTCGAGAGGTCGGGCATGGGAACTTCGCCGTTGTAGCCGAGGTGCGAAAGAAGTTTCAACAGTTGAATACGGGCCTGGGTCGCTTTGTCGAAACCGTCGCCTAACAAACGTAAGACTTCCTGTGGGGCGTGAAAGGAAGCTCCCCATGAAGTGATACCGAAATCCCAACGCCATTGAGCCTGACGGATCAGCCGCAAGACCGGTTCCATCTGTTTTGCGGTGGCTCCTTTGTCCCAGGCAAACTTAGCTTCGATATGGGCTTTTGCCAGTTCCTCTTCCAGGCGGTTCCGTATGTTCAGCACTTTGCCCTGGCGCTCGTACACATCGTTGCGCAACGTCTCCTCACTCTCGCGGTGGCAAACCTGGCAAGTACGGTCGATCATAGCCAGAGGACTTTTGATGTGATGATCGTTATAGCGATCCCCGCCTTCACCGACAGCCGGCATATGGCATTCGCCGCACGAAACGCCCCGTTGGGCATGGATTCCCATCTTGGCCAACTCGAAATCGGGATGCTGGGCTTTCAACAGGGGCGCACGGCTTAGCTTATGGGTAAAATCGGAAAAGTGTATGCTATCGTAATAAGCTTCTATGCCTTCGAGCGTATAGCCCCGGTCCCAAGGCAAGGTCAGCACGCGTTCTTCCCCGTGGAAATAGTACTCGCAATGGCACTGGGCGCAGACAAGAGAACGCATCTCCTGTTCCGTCGCATCTTCGATATGCAGGCCGCAACGGGCATAGGCATCCGTAAGGAAGGAACGGGTGATACGCAGGCTCATGCTCTCCGGCTCATGGCAGTCGGCACAACCGATCGGATTGACGACTTCGCTCCCCAATCCGGCCCATTTCTTTTTATATAAGGTTTTACCGTCGGTATGGGTCAGCAAGCGGGGAATATCGGGACTCTTACAAGCCCAACAGGCAGCCGGCTGCGGTCCGTCCGTCTTATCCATCGGAGCTCCCGTACGCAAAGTTTTGTAAACATCTTCGATAGCATACATATGCCCCCTGGGCGTTTTATAGTCTTTCGCAAAAGCATATCCGGCCCACAGGATAACCATCCGGGGACGTTCAGCCAGGACATCTGTCTGCTGATTCCCGTTATAAAGGCTATGGAAAGTCGTGTCAGTCGTATTTTTCCAGCTCCGGTATTCGTTCGAATAACGCAGAGACATCGAATCGTTGGAAGTGAGAACCTTATCAATACCGTCCAGTCCGTCATTGGCATCTTCGATGAATCTGATCCCATCCCGGTGGGAGGCTACAGTATAAAGAATAGCAGCTATGGCAACTATACCCGCAATTACAAGTGTTTTAAATGGCGATTTCAATACTTTACCCTTTAGTTGATAATCAGATTTCCTTACGTGCTGCTAATATAAGTAAAATAAAAGGGTATATCAAAATATTGATACACCCTTTTTCATTTTCAAAATAAAGACGGCTTATTCTATCGTGCTAATCGTAGAAATCATACCGAACTTCCCATTGTCGTTCAAACTCCAGATAATTTCACCTTTATCGTTGATTTCAAATACCTGGGGACTGTTTGCCTCTACAGCATTCTTGTCGTGTCCCTGCCAGTTGCAGACATAGAGGCCGCCATCCTTTGCAGGAAGCAAGCCGGCTACGAAAAACAAGCGGGCGCCCTTGATATCGCTCTCACCGTAACGGCGGGCTACTTCGCCGTTATCGAGGTTCACTTCCATCAGAGAGTGGCCGTCTCCACAGGCAACCCAATGGTTCCCGTTAGCCAACGCCAATGTCGTGAAAGGCGTTCCTTCGAGACGGGTGATCTTCACGACTTCGCCTTGCGGAGAGATCTCGCGCACGTCGGAAGTGGCAAAGAGGGGCATCAGATAGTTGCCGCGTGCATTCTTGTTCAGCTGACGGAACTGGGCGTGCGGATGTTCGATGCCTGTTTCGTATTCGGTACGCGACAGGATATCTCCCTTCGGGCTCACTTCCATGATGACAGCCGGATGGCCTACCCAGCCTAAGAGGTAGTTACCGTCGGGCAACACACGGGCAGTCTGCATCTCGCAGGTATCGGGAGCGGCAATGTTCCAAATCTCCTGATGGTTGCGGTCGATCAGCTTCGCACCCCTGGCATAGGCAAAAAGGATGTTCCCGTCGGGAGTGGCAACAGCCGAGTTGCATTCCCAGCCTTTTTCAAGGGGATGCTCCCACTCTACCTGCTTGGTGTTCTTATCGATGATCACGATCTTGTTCCAGCCGGAACCGCCCAACAGCAATTTTTCTGTTTTCTTCTCGCAGGAAGTAGCGGTCACTAACAACAATGCGGAACAGAGATAAGTAAATAATTTATGCATACCGTCACTTCGATAAATCTTGGAACATTTCAAATCCCTGTTCCGGTGTCAAGCCTTCGTGTACGACAGCGTGTACGGCCTGGATCATGGCGGCAGGGTTTTCGCTCTGGAAGACGTTACGTCCCATATCGACACCGGCTGCTCCATCGTTAACGGCGTTGTAGCAGAGTTCGAGCGCTTCCTTTTCAGGCAATTTCTTACCTCCGGCGATCACGACGGGAACCGGACAGGCAGCAGCTACCTTTTCGAAACCGTCGCAGTAGTACGTCTTCACGATAGAAGCTCCGTTTTCGGCACATACACGTGATGCGAGTGCGAAGTAACGGGAGTCGCGAGCCATCTGTTTGCCGACAGCGGTCACACCCATAACAGGGATGCCGTAGCGGTTACCCATATCGACTGCTTCGACCAGGTTGGCAGCCGTAATGGCTTCCTGTTCGCCGTCACCGGCAGAGAACATAACAGCCAAAGCGGAAGCGTTGCAACGAATCGCATCTTCGACGTCGATCAGGACGTTACGGTTCAGTTCCGTCAGGATCGTCGAACCGGCATCCGAACGGAGGCAAACGGGCTTGTTGATGTTAGCAGGAATGGAAGTCTGCAAAATACCGCGTGTACACATGATACAGTCGGCATACTGTACGAGGGGAACGATGTTCAGGTCGATACGTTCCAAACCTGAAGTCGGACCCATGATAAACCCGTGGTCGAATGCCAGCATGACGGCACGGCCTGTTTTCGGGTTGAAGATACGAGAAAGACGGTCTTTCATACCCCAAGAGTAGTTAGACGCACCTTTCACATGAAAATTGTCAAATTGGGAAGTCTGTCCGAAGCCGAAGTTATTCGCTTCTCTGAACCCATCCATATCTGCCATAGCTTTTTGATTTATGATTTATGATTTATAATTTATGATTTGGGGATTTATGATTTATGATTTATGATTTATTATCGACGCATAAATCATAAATCATAAATTATAAATCCTTAAAGCGCTTGTGCGAATGATTCGAACATGCAGCTCCAAGAAGTAGCACCGCTGTCGGCATAGCCGATGGAGCGTTCACCGTAGTTACGGGCACGGCCGAAATTGGCTTTCATTTCCACCGTAGCAGCAGCACCGGCAAGGGCGGCTTTCGCTCCGGCTTCGAGGATTTCCTTAATGTCGTCCGAAGGACAAGTCTGGATCGCTTCTACAGCCGGGATCAAGGCATCCATCATCGTCTTGTCGCCTTTCTGGGCTTTCGTCTGTTTCTGCACGTTGGCGAGGCCTCCGGCAAACAGGGCCTTTACTCCGGCGGCATCCAGTTCCGTCCCCGAAGCATGGTCACTCATACCTAAGAAAAAGGCACCCAAGAGCGTACTGGTGGAGCCGCTTACCTGCAACATAACGTCGAAGCCCATGTCGTTCAGCATGGCTTTGAACTCCGTTCCTTTCTGAGCCGTAGCCACGATAGCGGACATAGCCGTCACGATTGCCTGGCCATGGTCGCCGTCACCGATAACGGCATCCAATTTAGAAAATTCGTCTTCGCGTTCTTTGATGTTCTTCAAGGCGTTGTCGAGCATCGCCTTGAAGTTTTCGATAGTCAGTTGTTTCATATCTCGTTTATTTACCGATTGTTGTCCAGTAAGGTGCATCAGCACGTTTGTTCTTCAGATAGTCGATATGATCTTCATCGAGAATGGCCATGATCATCTGGAAACCGGCCTGTTCCTGTACGGTCAGAATTTCCTGGATGCGGCTCACTGCAACCTGGAGGCCACGGGCTTCCAGTTCCTTGTAGGCTTTACGGAAGATAATGTTCAACTCCATGTGGGTAGTCGCTCCTACGCCGTTGATGATAAGCATCATCTTGTCGCCGGCTTTCGGTTTGAGCTGCTGGCAAAGCAGGTCTACCATTTCGGCAGCCGTATCGTCGGCAGATACAAGCGGCTTCTGTCCGCCACCGCCTTCACCGTGCTGTCCCATACCGATCTCCATGATGCCCTGGGGCAGGTCGGTGATCGTACCGCCGTTCTGCGGATGCGTACAAGAGCGCATGGCAACAGCTAAAGTAGCTACGTTCCGGTTATAGCGTTCTGCAATCTCAACCAGTTCGTCCAGCGTTTTACCTTCTTCGGACGCAGCACCCAAGATCTTATACAAAGGCACGCAACCGGCCAGACCGCGACGGTCGTCGACATTGGCACCGATACCGGCGCTGATATCATCATGGGTCAACACTTGTTTCACTTTGATGCCTACACGTTCCGCCAACTGGCAAGCCATGTTCGCACTCATCACGTCTCCAGAGTGGTTCAGGACAACCAACAGGATACCGGCCTCACGCTTCATCAGCTGCAAAGCCTGGAACAGGCGCTGTGCACCGGGAGCGGCAAACACATCACCCACAACGGAGCAGTCCAACATACCTTCGCCGACGAATCCGCTCAATGCAGGTTCGTGGCCGGAACCGCCCAACGTAACGATAGCCACTTTGTCTTCGCCCTTCGGATTGGCACGTACAACGATATTTTCGCCACCTAATTTAACCTGGTCCGGGTATGCCAATACATAACCTTCCAACAATTCGGGTGTTATCTGTTCAGGATCATTTATGAATTTTGTCTTCATGTCTGACATGGTATTTTCCTCCTTTATTTAAGTTATTAATGTTGTTATTTGATTTCCATGATTTCGATGGCGATACCTTCTTCTTCGATGAAAGCGATCGTCAGATGTTCGTCGCATACAGCCGGGCCGAAGATTACCTTCTTGCCTTTCAGTTCTTCTTCCAGCGAAGGAACGGTGTAAGCGATGTGTCCCTGTTTCTGTACCAGTTCGGGCAGGCAGCTTCCTTCTTCAAATTTCAGGAATTCGATACGGTTCGGACTTTTGCTATAGTCTGTCAACCATACACTCAGGCCTTCGTTAAACATAGCCCCTTCTACTTGTTCTGTCGTTACGATACCGACGTGATTAAATGTTCTCATGACTAATTCAATTTTAAGTGTTCGTACTATTTTTATTCGTTATCAGTTCTCTCAAATTTAAAACATATAAGTTTCACACCTTCGCCTTCCATCTTCCGTATGAGAGGATAGCCAGGATAATGACTACTCCCAGGGCGATATAAAGATAGGTGAAAATTCCATGCACATTATCATTTTGACCGTATGAATGCATTCCGCTCAGAAAATAATTGACACCGAAGAAAGTCATCAGCACAGAGGCAAACGCGATCACGGATGCCAGATTGAACAGCCAGGGGTTATTCCAGCGTTTCACTAAGTGGAGATGGGTCACTACGGCATACACGACCATCGTGATCAACGCCCAGGTCTCCTTCGGGTCCCAACCCCAGTAACGGCCCCAGGACTCATTCGCCCAGACAGCACCGAGGAAAGTACCGACGGTCATCAGGGCAAGCCCTACCCAAAGCGCCATCTCGTTCACGATACTCAGTTCGGTGATACGGGCTTTCAACACATTCCCGTTCTTCCTTCCGGTAATGGACATCATCACCATATTGGTCAACCCGATCAGGCAACTGATACCGAAGAAGCCGTAAGCGGCTACAATGACCGCCACATGGAACATCAGCCACGGCGCTTTCAAGACCGGCACGAGCGGATTGATCTCCGGGTCCATCCAGTTCAGGCCGGACACGAAGAGGATGATACCGCCGAACAGGGTAGCCAATGCGAAGGTGATCGTACTGCGACGTACGAACAACAGCCCGGCAAAGACAGTCGCCCACCCCACGTAGACCATCGTCTCGTAGGAATTGCTCCAGGGGGCATAACCGCCGATATACCAGCGCATCCCCATACCGAACATATGATAATGGAAAACGATTAGCACACCGATCCCCAACAGCCATACGGCAACCTTCATCCAGCGGCTCCGGCGGAACAGCATCGCGAAAGAAAGGACCAACAGCAGTCCGCCTAAAACCAGATAACCGATCTTGCAATAGCGGAAAACATCCATCTTGTTATATTTCAATTCGACCTGCATACGTTTCGGGCTGATATCGAGTGTCTTGTTCTTAGCTTGCTGGTACGTGCCGATCATACCGACCACTTCGTCGGCTTTCGCCCAGTCACCGCTTTTCAGGCCTTCCTGTACCTCGCCTAAATACCAGTCGAGAATACGGGAGACGAACATGGAGTCTTTACCGCTGAAGGCAGAGAGGTCGTCACCGGGTGCATACCATTTATGATTCGGATCGTCTTCTTTCGGGAAGAGGTTCAGCATCTGGTGGTTGATCAACTGGTGGAAGATGTTCAACTGCTCATCCAATTTCATCAGGTCCTTGTCGAAACGGGTCCGCTGGGCTGGCATCTTGTTATAGGCCTCTTCCAACTTCTCCTGCAATTTATAATTGCCGTTGCTGTCGAATACCTGGATATAGGCGCATTCGCCGTCCGTCAGGTCATAGTAGGCGGCCAGTTCGGGATTGGACAGGGCGATAAAGGGAACGCGCATCCACATGTCCGACATGGCCAGAAGGCTCAAGAGGAACTGGTCGGAGTTCAGTTTGCCGATCTTATCCGACTTATGGAGCTTACGGAGGATCTCCGAAGAGAAGGTGTTGACCGGCATCATACGGCCGCTACCCGACTGGATCGGAAGGGCGCCGAAGAGGGCGGCATGTTCCGGGCTTACGGTATATTTTTGTACGGCATCCAACATCGGGGAAGCCTTTTCACCGGCGTTTACGGATATGGATACGACAAGGAGCGCAAGCGACACGGCCGTTACATTCGTCGCCTTTCGCAATTCTTTCAGGCGGCGGCTCTGGCGCATGAACCGGGAGTCCTTACCGACTAAGCAAAGAACTAAGCCGATGACCAGCAAAAGATATCCGGAGTAAGTGATGTTCCGTCCCGCCACATCGCGATTGACGGAAAGGATGGTTCCGTGTTCATCCTGGTCGTAAGAGGCCTGGAAGAAACGATAGCCTTTTACATCCAATACATTATTCATAAAGATCCGTTCTTCGCGGTCCTGACCGTCCACATGGACAATCACTTCGCTCTCATAAGCGGAGGGGCTGGCGGAACCGGGATAGCGGGTTAAGGTGAATTTCTTCAGTTCAACGGAAAAAGGCAGGGTATGGAAGGTCGTATTATCGGAAGTGCGGACAGCTATCTGGTTGCTTGTCTCCCCTTCACGCAGATGCAGGATTCCCTCTTCACCGAAAAGGAAAGAAGTGAGGGCGCCGAGCAGGATGACGATAAAGGCGAAATGAGTCAGCATCAGCCCCCATTTGCCACGTTTGAGGTATTGGTGTTTGATCGTAGCCGCGATAAAATTGACGACTAAAAGGAATTGGAGCAGGAAAAACAGGGGGGAATAATAAACCATTGCTTTGGCAGCAGTTGTACCGTGATACTTTTCGATGAAAGTGGCAACGGCCAGGCCAAAGGCATAAATCAGTAACAGGACGATCGTCGTTACAAAAGAGGAGAAAAATCGTTCGAGATTTGTTTTCATTTACTTTTTAATTAGAGTTCACAGATGCGGCAAATGTACGCAGATTAATTGTTTGATGAAACAACCGATGGCAATCTGCCACATCTGTGCTCTCTATGGGTTGATAGATGTTATCTATACCTCTTTATTATCAATCTTCAATGATCATACGGAAGCCGACATTGAACACACGCTGGTACGGATAGTAAGCCTTACGCGTGTGGGAAGCCGCATACTTCGGACGGTCGATGTACGAACCGCCACGGGCCACCTTGTATTCGGATGTCTCTTTCGTCTTTTCATTATACGGATACGATACATAGTCGGAACGAGTCCATTCGGCTACATTTCCATGCATACTGTACAGACCGAACGGATTGGCTTCATAAGCCTTGCCGCCAACCTGAACCAGGTTACCATCGTCCACGCTCTCTTCTTTAGGAAGGAAGGTGTAGTACTTGTACCACGGGTTCGTCTTCGCCATCGGCTGAGGGTCTACACCGTAAACGGCAAGCAACAGTGTTGTCTTGTCTGCCAGGTTGTCCTTCTTACCGAAGTCCGTGTGCATATCGCCATACCAAAAGTCCTGATCGCTACCGGCACGACAAGCCCATTCCCACTGTGCTTCTGTCGGAAGCGTGATCTTGAGGCCTGTCTTTTCGCTCAGTTTCTGACAGAATTCCATAGCATCGTTGTAGCTGACACGGATAACCGGTTGTTCCGGTTTGTTGGCCGGATAACCCTGGTTCACGTGGTCTTTCCATTGCTGGTCGACGAAACGGCTGTCATGTTCCGGGAAAACAACGTTGAACTGTTCGTTCGTCGTTTCCAACTCGGCCATCCAGAAGCCTTTGTCGATCTTCACTTTAGCTGTCGGATAAGCATCCGGTTCGCCACGATAGCTGCCCATCACAAATTCACCGGCCGGAATACGGACAAAGTTAACCTTCACACCCGGGGCTATCTCAACCACCTTACGGGTTTCCTTTTCCTTAGCCAGCATTTCCTTGATCCGGTCGGAACCGAAAGGCCAACCTTTCGCCTTCACGTTCTTTTCCTTCACGGCAGCAGTCTTTTCAGGCATGACCGGAGTGATCGGGCCTTGCTTCTTCAGATAATCGGCATAGTCGGCGATTTCCTTCTTCCAGTCCACACCTGCACCGTTTGCATACTTATCGGTCAATTCCTTACGACGTTTGATCTGATCGAATCCTTTATAAGGAAGCATATCCAATACGTTAGCATTGAAATAACCTTTATCGGGAGCATTGTAATCGATCCAGTTGTAAAGAGTCTTCCATTCCTTATCAGTCAACTGTACGTTGTGGTGGCCTTTCTTCAGCAAGCGGACGAGTTCGCTCGTGTTCGGATGATATTCGTACGGCTGCAAAACAACCATATCGCCTTCACCACCCTGACGGTGTACATACGGATGCAAATTCAAATAAGACGTACCATAGCCTAAATTGTCTTTCTTTCCACCACGCAGATCGAACGCCTTGCCCTGTCCGTTATGACATGCGATACAAGCGCGATCGAGGATCGGCTGTACTTCCAAGTCGAATGTAAAGGAACGGGTTCCCCCTTCCGGCAAAGTCAAAGCTGAAGGAGCTTTCTGTGAAGCGATCACACGTTTCGGGATCGCGATCTGGTTCTGGTCTTCGTGGCAACCGATACAGGAAACCACTTCACCAGGCTGACCGGTTACCCAGCTACGCATCCATTGAATGGCAACCCCGTCCTTGTCCAACGGCTGGATGGAGATCGGAGTATTCGCCGGAGCCTTGAAGATTACGGAACCGTCTTCTTCAACCGGAACCGTACCCAACATACGTTTGATATCCCAACCGGACTGGATTCCGTGCCAGTTATGGTCGGAACGAGTCTTTACATACGCATATTCGTAAGCATGCAAACGGAGTGACTTAACCGTTCCGCGAGGAATACCCTTCAAGCCCTCTCCTTCGTAAATATCCTGGATAAAGAAGGTCGCTTCCTTTTCATTCAGTTTCACACGGTCGGGAATAGACGGAGGTGTCTTCGTTTTGCGTACTAAGATCGGGCTGATATAGCCTTCGCCTTCTGCCTGCATCAGACAGGTTACGTTGTCGTAAACGTCCACCAAATAAAGTCCCCACAAGGCGTGCGGGTCTAACTTGGCGGCTACCAGGAAGTATTTATCGTTCAGCGGGGTCGGTTTGATAAACTGCGGCCATACACCGTTTACCAGCTGGTCTTTGATCTCTTCCTTGACCGGACGGTTACGGTGAGGGATTTCCTGTACCATACCGGCTGTGCTCTTACGTCCCTTAGTCGGATCGAAGATGATCATACGGCCGGAACGGGCCACACCATGGTGACCGGAAATAATACCGACGAATGCAGAACCGTGACCAGGCAACGGCTGTACGTCGAACGTACTGTTCGGGAACATCGCGCCGCTACCGTAGAGGGCTTTGTTTTCCGTTCCGTCCGGGTTCATGTGCATTACGATACGGGAATAATAGTGGGTCAGGTCGGTGTACTCCCAACGGGTGTACATCACACGACCGTTATTCATAATAACCGGATTCCAGTTGGCATCCTGGTCGAATGTCAAACGGCGCATACTCTTATCCTTCGGATTGTACAGCACCATGTTACCTACCGCATCGCTACCGTTCACACAAGGAACGCCCTGGTAACCGATATTGGAGATAGCAATCACACGACCGTCAGGCAGGTAAGTACCATCATAGAATTCCAGATCCGGCTCGTCATTTTCCACAAGTGGCTTGAAGCCTGTTCCATCCAGATTCACTTCATAGATGTTCCAACGCTTGTCGTCCTGTGTCTGTGTAAACATCACGCGGTCACCGTTCCAATGCAGTTTCAGGTCGGCTATGGAAGAACCGTTCGCCGGTTTATAGACCTGGCGCATCTGTATATCGCCACGCAGGTTGGAGAGTTCGACGATCTCGGCATCGAAGCCTTCACGACCGGCAGATTCCTGGTTACTCCAGTTATTAGCCTGCGTACCTAAGGAAGGCGACATGATCTGGTGAGCCTTTGAACCGACTTTGAAACGGGCAGCCACAAGTTTGTCGGCATCCAGCAACGGGTTTGCCAGTAAGATGGCGCGTTTGCACTCCAATGCTTTCTTGGCATCGGCAATCGCTTGCTCGTCTCCGTTATAGATACCTTTGAAACCTTTCTTTTCGAGCTGGACCAGTTCGTTCAGCATCGGTTCGTATTTGGCGGCATCGTAGCTTTTCTGCTTTTTCATATCGGCGAAAGCCAATTTGACAGCTTCGACATTCAGCCATTCCAGATCACTCTGGAGCGTGTACAGGTCCTGTACTTTCTCCACCAGTTCGAGATACTTGCGTATTTGGGTGTTGAGGTCTTTTTCGTTTGCGATCTGTTTTGCCACATTCGAATAGTAGGCACCGTCTTTCAACCGGGCAATCGCATTATCCACAGCCTGTTTTTCAACCGAGGCATCCGGGGTGATCAGCCAGGTATCCAGGCCGTCCAGTACAGCGCCCAGCATACCGATTTCTTCCGGATATTTGGTGTTCAGTTCTTCTGCCACAAAGTTCGGAACCGTATTCAATGCCTGGAAGAACACACTTCCTCCACTTGAAGTATCGTCGATACCGACTTCGGCTTCGAAACGGACATACTGGCCACCCACCGGATATACCAACGTACCGTTCGCATGGCAGAACACACCGTGTTTGTATTCCTTTCCGGCGATCACGATCTCATGGTCGTAGGCATTTGTGTTCATCTTAGGCTTCGCCCAACCGGCAACGCCATACTCATAAGGGACTTCGTCCAACCATACAGCTGTACCATCGGCTTTAATCAGACGGGCGTTTGCCCATACAGCCTGGTCGTAGTCCGTACCGTCGGGACCTCCGGCCGTTACAAGCACCAGCTTATCCACTCCTTTCAGGTCTACCACGAAAGGTTCGGCTTTCGCCTTATGCTTCATCCAGGTAGAGATGATCGGCATTCCGGATTTCTTCAGCTTGGCCTGTAATTCCGTTTTAGCTTTGACCGAAGCATCAATCCACGTTTCCGCCTTCTTCTGCTTGGGCCCTGCGGATACCATAACAGAAGAGGACAGAAGGAGTGATACTAATAAATAGTATTTGTTCATGTAATAAATTATAAGGTATTATTACTTATTATAACGCAGCTTTCGTGTTGGTGAAGCGCAAGCCGTCGTTATCGTGGTAGCATGCCCATTCATCAACAATAGCACCTTCAGGACCAGCCATCATAAAGTGGAATGTTTCCAATTTTTTCAGGCGAAGAACATCACCTACATTCTGTACGACGAAGTTTTTGCTCTTGATCGCACCGTGGGTAGCGGGAATAGCAGGAGCGTTAGGAGTTTCGTCGCCAATTTCAGAGAAGTTGTAAACCCATCCCTTTTCAACCATCCAGGATTCATGTTTAGCCGGGAATTTAGTTTTTACATGTGCATGTTCGGGGATCATCTGTCCCGGAAGCAGATAGATCGCATGAGCGAAGTAGCCGTATTCAGGATCGTTGATCCAGAAAATACCGCCCATACCTACGTTTTCAAAATCGCCCAGACCGAAATCGGTTACCCACATGTCCTTAGCCATCAGTTCGGTGAAAGGAACACCGTAGAAAGCGAACATGTCTTTCATTGCTTCCATAGCAACATCCTGTTGGAACTTGCCGTCTTTGTAGAAGTCGGCATTTGTGTACTTCTTTGAATACTTCATTTCTTTATTATTTTTACAGTTAGCAGTGTTATTACATTCATTCTTGCAGTCGCTTCCGCACTGTTCGGTGCATTGTCCTTTACCGGCAGCAGCGCAGCAGGTAGCTTCACCGGTAGATGTTTTGCCAGTACATGCAGCCATAGAAAGCAAAAGGGCCCCCATAGCAGTTAATTTCATAAGATTCTTTTTCATTTTTTCTCTTGTTTATTTAGTTAGTAATATTTGTTCCTTACCTATTCCCTGCCGAAGAAACTTTTGTTTCCATAAGGTGAAACGACTGTTTCATGGGCATGAAACGTTTATTCGATGGCGATCCCTTCTATTTCGATCAATAACTCATCCCGGCAAACGTCCGCCCACATATAAGATATGGGGATATTCAAATTATATCCTTCCAGCAGTTCGTGCGCCTCCTCATAGAAAGATTTGTCTTTCAGATAGACGCGCAGCATTTTCAACTTTGCATCACCGATAAGCTGGTCGATGTTTTCCATTGTGATATGGAGCTGGCGTGCGAGGCCAACACCTACTAAGCTTTCTTCTCCACGGATGGCAGCCGTACCGGAAATGTACACGATCCGCCGGCCGTCGAATGTCATGCTTTTGGCCCGTTCGAACTTCGGCGTCGCTTTCTTCTGCTGGGCAGCTTCGAGGACCTGGTCCGAATAGGCATGAGCGGCGACCTGCAACTTATTGTCGATCGGCGTGGCATAGCATACGGGGCGGCCAAATACAGCCGCATCCAAATCGACCAGTATGCCTCCCAGGTTGGCCCCGATACCGGTAGCAGCCGGATAGCCGTTGTTCCAGTCCGTCTTTCCATAGAAATCGGCACGGGCATTGTTGAACATCTGGTAATGCTGATCCGGGCCATCGAAGCGGGTGATCTGCTCGATATAGTTCCATTGGCGGATGATGCTGTTTACAGGGAAACCTTCCCGACGCATCACCTCTCCCATCATGTGAAATACTTCTGCGGACTGTTGCTGGATGCCGAAGTTAATCACATCTCCATGGAATCCTCCGGCAAAGAGGAAACGGCCATCGGCATTTTCCAGTACGACATACGGGAAACCACTGTGATGGCGGAAAGTGATATGATCGTTTTCATCCGCTTTGTAACTATGGACTTCCAAAATCAATCCGGCATTCAGAGGAGGCTGGGAAACATAGCTCAATACCGGCTCATGGTTTCCGTAGAACTTACGGATCTTCTCGCGCAGCATGATACGGCGGGAGACATATTGTTCGTTATCGTTCGGCATACCGAAGAATGCCAAACGGAGGATCTGTTCGTCTTGCGGCAGCTGTGCCAGCAGAGCGTCCACCATTTCATTGAAGGTAGCCAGCCCGGTGGTATAAATATTGTAATGTATTTTATCGCAGTAATTCATAAAGAGTTCACATATTCGGTTAATGCTTCGATATCTTTCTCTGAGACTTTCTTCTCGATGCCGTGCTTATGGACACTGAACACATCCTTCATGGTAGCGGCACGCCCGTCGAACAAATAGGGAGCCGTACGCCACACTTCACGCAAAGTCGGAGTATCCCAACCTTTTTCGAACTCAATATCTTCACCGATACGGTGGTATTTCATATCCGTATAATAAACGCCGCTATGACATTCCCCGCATTTCAGCTTTTCGAACACCTTCTGCCCTTCCTTTGCCAAATCGGACAACTCTCCATTTACCAAGTAGGGACTGGGCACAGGACGGAGTGATTTCAAATAGGCATCCACACAAACGGCATCTTCTTCCGACACTTCAAAAAACTGAATGAAGTTAAAGCCTGCCCGCACGGCCCGTTCCGCATGTTCACGGATACCGGAAATCATGTTGGGAGGAGTCACATGGCTAAAGAGCATACTCTTGCAGTTCTTGGAGTTGCCGACACCGTCGTTCATCAAATCCCAATTCATGCCGTCCGTACGGCCGTCCCCCGGATGGCAACCGTTACAACTCTGCCAGTTCTGGAAACAGTGCGAAGCATCGTTGAAATAACGTTCGCCCTTATTTTCATCTGTTTCCTCGCGTCCGGGATTCAGCTCGACCGATGCTACTTCGTTCGTATTGATATCCAAAATATTCAGGACATCGGCAAAATAAGTCGGGATAATCAGCCTGTCACCGTCTAAGATCATATTGCGAGGACCGTTCCCCTCCAACGGGATACGTTCGCGAAGGCCGTATAAGAAAGTCAGGTCGTAGTCCAACACCGCCTTATTAGGATAGTTCAAGAACTTCTCCAGCATCGCCTTATGGTCGATCACGCTGACCTCGTGTGTCCCCGAATGAGAGATGAAGACAGACTCGTCGTTGCAGGCGATACTCCAGATACCGGCAGCCCCCCGTTCAGGCTCATCCACGACGATGGCCCCCAGGAACTCCTGTTTGTCGACATCAATCACACTGAATGCACTCGTGTTCATCCATCCCTGTTGCAATTGAGATGTAGGAACGGTGAAACGTCCCAGGTTGTGCGATACATATATATATTTACCGTCGGGCGTTATACAGATACCCCGGAGGGCATTACTTCCGTTAGCCAACTGAATGTCTTTCACCTTCGTGAAACCATCCATTTCGATGACGGAGACACAAGCGGCCACATAATCAAGATCCGCCCGCTGTGCAGGTAAGAAATTCGTGACAAACATATATTTGCCGTCCTTGCTGAACACGGCAGACTTCGGTTCACGCAACACCTTCACCGTACGCATCACTTTGCGGGCTACCGGATCGACTTCCGAAATTGTATTCTGGAACTGGTTACATACATATATATGCTTCTTATCCGGAGCAAACATCGGATGGCATGCTCCCGAACCGGTCGGAATAGAAGCCTCTACCCTTCCCGATTCGAGCGACAGGATCTGTAGATGGCCCGTCGTTCCGAATGTCGTCACATACGCCTTGTCGCCATCCATAAGGATGCCGGTAGGCGCTTCATCCACCGGGTAAGAGCGCAGCAATGTTTTACCATCAGGCGAAAAAACATCAACCCGCTTTACCCCTTTATCTGTCATCAACAACTCACCTTTGGCATTCGTCACGACATCAGTCGGGAAGAACGGCGGGTTACCTGCTGAAGCAAAGGAGATGCAACAGCAGGCAAGGCAAGCCGCCAGTGAGTTTTTTAATATGTATTTTCGTGTATTCATGGTATATATTATATTTTTTTTGCTTTACTATATCCTAATTCAAGAGAAATTGTCTGGGCCACTTTCTTTATACAGTCTGCCGAAGTCCGTAAGACTTCTTTCGACAACCGGTCCTTCGGGCCTGAGATCCAGATTGCCCCGCAGGGATAGCCCGTGTAATTAAAGATAGGCGCCCCGATGCAAATCACACCGTTCAGCTCTTCCTCGTTATCCATAGCATAACCCAATTTCCGGACTCTTTCAAGTTCCTCCAGATAAGCGTCACGTGTAGTAATAGTCCGGGCGTTGTAGCGTGTAAATTCCATATAAGACAAATACCGGTCCCGGACTGTATTCGGCAGATACGCCATGATCGCCTTTCCCGGAGCCGAACAATGCAAATCGAAAGGTTTCCCCGGCGAGAGGATAAAACGGAACGTATGGTGTCCCTGTGCCTGCTCGATAAAGATACCTTTCCGGTCCCCCAGCACGCCGAAGCATGCCGTCTCTTTCACCTGATCGCGCAAATCACGCAAACGGGGCAAAACAGTTTCCAGTAAATTGTGTTCGTTCAGTGATCTGAATCCCAAAGTTAGTAATTTACGGGATAACTTGTATCGCTTTGTGTCTTCATTATAGATCAAATAATCCAGACGGACCAACGTATTCAAAATACGATAGGCCGTGGTCTGCGATATATCAAGGGTGGACTTGATATCCTGAAGCGTCTCACCCTGGGTGTGAAGCGACAAGTACTCAAGTACAGCGATCCCCTTTTCGAGGTTCGGCACCTTGTAGTTCTCTTCTGCTTTTTCCATATTTGGAATAACGCTTTCCATATTTGAAATATTGTTTCAGATTTGAATCAAATATAAAAGAGTGCGAAGAAATGAAGGCAGGATGTTTGTAAAAATTAGTTAAGTATGTCGTAAAACACATTTCAACTCTTCTTGTAGCTGACGATAGCGAGTACGTTAAAGAATACAGCGAACAGGCAAACAGCTATAAAATGTCCGGTAAGGTCTGCTAAAGTACTGCCTTTCAGATAAACCATCCGCATCACTTCGACCAAATAGCGGAGCGGATTGAGACGTGTCAGTTCCTGCGCCCAGGCAGGCATACTGCTGACCGGTGTGAATATACCGCTCAGGAGGACAAAAATAATCATAAAGAAGAAAGCCGTGAACATCGCTTGCTGCTGGGTGGACGAGACGGACGAGATCGCCAGACCGAAGCCGGTAAACGCCATCAGGTAGACGGCGGCAAACAGATAGATGATCCCCATATTGCCCACCGGCAGCAACCCGTAGACCAACCAGGCGATACAGGCCCCTATCGTGAGCAGGACAAGACCGATCATCCAAAACGGGATCAACTTGGAGAGCAGGAACAGGGCTTTCGGGACAGGCGTCACGTTGATCTGTTCGATTGTCCCTTTCTCCTTTTCGCTCACGATGTTCAGGGCGGAAAGGAAACCGCCGATAAGCGTCAGCAGGAAGGCCATGATACCGGGAACCATGTAGTTCTTATAATTCAGATGCGGGTTGAACAGGTTCGTGACACGGATTCCGCCCTCTCCGGCCGATACGGGCAAAAGACTCTTCTCCCGATTGAAATCCTGGATGATGGACGCGAGGTAAGAACTGCCGATCCCTCCTTTCGTCCCGTTCACGGCATTGGCGGCAATCAGAAGCTCGGCCGTACCCTCCCGCCCCAACCGTTCTTCGAAGCGGGAGGGGATTTCGAGGATGATATCGGCGGCATTGCTTTCGATGGAAGCCAACGCCTCGTCGTACCGGGGCGAGACATCCGCCAGACGGAAATAGCCGGAGGAAAAGACCTTGTCCGTCAACTGGCGGGAAAGGACGGTATGGTCGTTGTCGACGATACTCAGATTGATATTCCGCATCTCGAAATTGGCGGCAAAAGGGAGGACCACCAATTGTATGACCGGCAACAGGAAGATGATACGGGGCAGGAAACGGTCCCGCCGGATCTGCTTGAACTCCTTCTCCAATAAATATTTCAACATCTTCATTACAATCGTATTTTAAAACGTTTCACACTTAATCCTATCAACACGACTGCCATCAGGACCAGCACGCCGACCTCTTGAAGGACGGAACCGAAGCCCAGGCCTTTTATCATGATATCTTTCACGGCGATGATATACCATTTGGCCGGTACGATATTGGAAATGACTTGCAGGACCACCGGCATATTCTCGATCGGGAACATCATCCCGCTCAGCAATATGATAGGAAGCATCAGGACCACGGCACTGATCAGCATGGCGGCTTGCTGGGTGTCGGCTATCGTCGAGATCAGCAACCCCAGGCACAACGCGACCAGGGCGTAGAGGACGGAAACACCGACCAGCAACAACAGGCTGCCATTGATCGACACGTCCAACAGGAAATACGACAAAGCTAAGATGGTGGCGATATTCACCAAGCTCAGCAATAGATAGGGAGTCGCTTTTGCCAGAATGATATAGACCGGCTTCATCGGAGAGACGAGAAGCACTTCCATCGTCCCGATCTCTTTCTCCTTCACAATCCCGACGGAGGTCATCATGGCACAGATCAGGATCAAGATCAACCCCATGACACCGGGCACGAAGTTATAGGCTCCCTTCATTTGGGGATTGTAGAGCAAAGAAATTATTGGCACAATTCCTTTGCCAGTTGAAAGGTGAAAGGTGAAAGGTGAAAGTTGCTTCGCGTTGCTATTTTCACTTTCAACTTTCAACTTTCCACTTTCAACTGCTATCTGCGTAGCATACGCAGATAGCTGCGTCGCCTCGTTCGGATCGGTCGCGTCGACCAACAACTGAATTTCACTCTCACCTTTCAACTTTCCACTTTCCACTATTAAAGCCATCCGGATTTTCCCCTGACGGAAAAGGGCCTGTCCTTCTTCTTCGCTATCGATCATCTTATAAAGATCGAAATACTCGCTGGCGGCAAAATGGGAAATCATCTTCTGCGTCACCTCGTCCCGGCTCTGGTCCAGGATGGCAATAGGCACACGCTTGATCTCCGTCGTAATAGCATAGCCGAAGAGGATGATCAGGACGATGGGCATCAGCAGCAGGATCATCATCGTCCGCTTGTCACGGAAGATGTGTATAAATTCCTTTCTAACAAAAGCAATCAAAGAACTTCTCATTCTCTATTATTCATTATTAATTATTCATTATTAATTCTCTTCGCTCTCCGCGCCAACGCATGAAAGACTTCGTTCATATCACCGGCCTTGAAAGACAATTTGAGGGCGGAAGGACTGTCTAAGGCTTCGATCTTGCCGTCCACCATGATGGAGACACGGTTGCAGTACTCCGCCTCGTCCATATAGTGGGTGGTGACAAAGACTGTAATGCCACGCCCGGCAGCCTGGTAGATCAACTCCCAGAACTGGCGACGGGTAACGGGATCGACACCTCCGGTCGGTTCATCCAGGAAAACGATCCGGGGTTCGTGGATGATGGCGACCGAGAAAGCCAGCTTCTGCTTCCAACCCAACGGCAGGGCGTCGACCAGCGTGTTCCGTTCGTTCTCCAGGTCAAGAGCCCGGAGCAGTTCATCCGTCTTCACCTTCAGCTGCTTTTCCGACAGGCCGTAGATACCGCCGTACAAACGGATATTCTCCCAGACCTTCAGGTCCCCGTAGAGGGAAAACTTCTGGCTCATATAGCCGATATGCCGTTTGATCAGTTCCGTTTCCTTATAAATATCGAAACCGGCGACCCGTCCCGTCCCGGAGGTAGGTGTCGAAAGGCCGCACAACATACGCATGGCGGTTGTCTTCCCCGCCCCGTTCGCTCCTAAGAAACCGAAAATCTCCCCCTTGCCTACCGTGAAACTGATATGGTCGACGGCGGTAAAGGAACCGAAGCGTTTCGTTAGTTGATCTGTTTCTATTACATTCATCTTTATAGTTGAAAAATGCCGGAAAATTATTTTCCGGGGTTAAACACCTTTGAAAAGCCCTGGAAAATTATTTTCCGAGGCAAAACACCCTTGAATAATGAAAGAAAATAATTTTCTACCGCCAAACACCCTTGAATGGTCATGAAAAATAATTTTCCGGCATCTTTCACTTCGACAACGCCATAAAACAGTCCTCGATGCCGGGTTTTACCCGCTCAATACCGATTTCCGTATGCCCTTGGGCTTCCAAAAAGGTGCGCAAGCGGTTACTGAAGGACATTTCCCCCTCCTTGTCCACCACATCCCTCGAGATGGAGAAATGATGGGCATCGCCGAAAGAAAAACAGGAATCCGCATCCGGGTATGTCCTGAGATCGAGCAACAGCTTATACATCGAAGCCGACCGGACGGCATACAGATAATTATCGAACGTACGGCGGATGCCTTCCGGCGTATCGACCGACAGGCAGCGCCCGCCACGCATCAGCGCGATACGGTCGCAGCGGGAAGCCTCGTCCATATAGGGTGTCGAAACCATAATCGTGATTCCTTGTTTCTTCAACCGGTCCAGCATATCCCAAAACTCCACACGCGAAACGGGATCGACACCTGTCGTCGGTTCATCCAAGAAAAGGACGTCGGGCCGATGGATCAGTGCACAGCTCAACGCCAGCTTCTGCTTCATTCCACCGGAGAGCTTCCCGGCTTTCCGCCCTTTGAAAGGTTCGATCTGGACATATATGTCGCGGATCAGGTCATAGTTTTCCCGGACGGTCGTGTTGAACACGGTAGCAAAGAAGTTCAGGTTCTCTTCCACCGTCAGGTCCTGATAAAGGGAGAAGCGCCCCGGCATATACCCTACCCGCCACCGGATCTCTTTATAATCGCGCACGACATCCAGTCCGCAGACCGACGCCGTACCGCTGTCCGCCAGCACGAGGGTGGTCAGTATCCTGAACAGCGACGTCTTGCCCGCCCCGTCCGGTCCGATCAGCCCGAAAAGCTCTCCTTCGCCGATATGCAACGAGATGTCCTGCAAAGCCTGAACCTCGCCGTAAGCCTTATTTACTTTCTGTACTACAACGCTCTCCATAATTAATAATTAATAATTAATAATGAACAAGCATAATACAAGCACAAACCAGTTTCTCTATCCATCCTTCATTATTCATTATTAATTATTCATTAAATAACGCTTTCCCATATTGCCCGATCTTCAAATAGCCATCGTTCTTGACCGCGATTTTGACGGCATAGACCAGATTGGCGCGTTCGTCTTTGGTCTGGATGCCTTTCGGAGTAAATTCCGACTTTTCGGAAATCCAGGTAAGCGTACCGGGATATTCCCTTTGTTCCTTTTCACCGAAATCGACAAAGACACGCACCCCACCGCCGAGCTTCAACTTCGTAAGCTGTCCGGCGGTAGGATAAGCGCGGAGATACAGCAGATCGGTGTCGGCTATCTTATAAAGAGGCTTGCCGGCTGCCGTGACTTCACCGGGTTCGGCATATTTCATGAGGACAGTGCCGGACTGCGGGTTGACGATGCGGCTTTTCTGCAACTGGTCGTCCAGCTGCATGATCTGGTAGACGATACTTTCCGCTTCGGCATCCGCCCCGCCTGTCGTTTTATGCAAGGTCGAATATTGTGCATCCAGCTGTTTTTGCAGCACCTTGATGTTGTTGACGATGTCATCGACCTGTTTCTGGTTGCCGGCTTTCGCCTTTACTAAGTTCTCCATACGCTGCTGTTCGCTCCGGGCGACGGCGATCTGTTGTTCGAGGGAAGCGATCTGTTTGCGGATATCCGGTTTCCGGATGTCTACGCTGCGGAGGCCCGCTTCAAGTTGCTTCTTCCGGAGGTAAAGCTGCATCGTGTCCACATAACCCAGCACGGCTCCGGCTTCGAGCCGGTCACCTTCCTGCAAGTTCAGTTCCATAATCTTCCCGTTCGCCTCCGAAGAAACGATTATTTCGGTGGATTCAAATGTTCCGGTAGCATCAAAGTCGTTCTCATTGCCGCTGCAAGCCAGCAGAGCCAGAGCAAAACTGAATAAAAGAATCGGTTTCATATTGATTGGTATTTAATTTCATAAAATAATGATTTATCTGTATGCAACATGGATGGTATGGTCATACAAAATGATTGTCGTTTGTAGGGGCAGGGCTCTGCTCTGCCCATTGAATCCGGCACGGCAGACGTTATTTTCATTGGGCGGAGTAGAACCCCGCCCCTACGGGACACCACATCGATAAATCATCATTTGTATCCTTCATTTGTCGTATACATATAATTATAGATAGATTGCAACTGTTGTATCCGGTGCGCGGCTGCCGCCTGGCGGGCCAGATCTTCGGAGTTGATCTCGCGGATAAGATCGGTAACGGAGATCACGCCGTTCGCCAATTTGACTTCGGCCGCCTTCTTGATGCTGGAGCGGAGGCGGATGATCTCATCGTCGGCTTTCATCAGATCAGTCATTTTCTTGATCTCTGTGTTCTGCTGCATCAGTTGGAGACGGGTGTTAAAGAGGAATGTCTCCCGCCCGACCTCCACCGCCTGCCGATTCGTGGCAATCTTCCGGCGATCGTTCTTCAAGGTATATAATTTACCCATGTTCCAACTCAGACGAACACCGGCGACATAGAACGGATTGAAGCTGTCTTCCAGCATATTCAACCCCGGCCGGCCGTAACCGCCCTGGAAGAAAGCACCGATACGAGGCATCAGGCCGGCAGTCAACTGCTTGTTCTGCAACTCGAGCAGATCACTTTTAGCATCCAACGCACGAAGTTCCGGCCGGTTGATCACAGGTGACAACGAAGGAGCCTCCGGCAGCGAAGGAACTTCCAACACGAACGTTCCGGCATTCGGGCGACCGATCAAAGCAGCCAGCATCTTGCCGTAAGCCGAACGGGCGGCCTTCAACTCGATCTCCTTCTGGCGGGCGTTCAACAATTCGACTTCCATGCTTTCGCGGTCGGACAGGTTGGCAACGCCGTTCTCCATCATGGCCGAGATACGGTCGATATTGATCTGCAACTCTTTCTGGAGCAAACCGTTCTGACGGATCAGCTCGTCCTGCAGGAGACAACCGAAATAAAGCTGGTTCACCCGGTCGTTCAAGGTATAAAGATCGCTGTTCAGCTGTTCCCGGTCGGCCGTCGCCTGTGCCTCTGTCAACTGACGGGTGGAACGGATCGCACCACCGTCCCAGATCGTCTGGTTCACTTCGGCCACGACCTGATACTGATCCTTACTGAGTGTCGGGATCTCGATTCCGGGGATGATCGCCGACAGTTTATCGGCATCGAACGGTAGTTTCGTCACATCGCTCTGGTACGTCGCCTTCACGTTGACCGAGAGCTGCGGCATCCAGCCTTTGGCGGCATTGGAGAGGTTATACCGTTCGGTCTGTTCGATCAGCCCGTACTGGCGTATCTGCGGATAATTGGCATGCGCCCATTCGTAACATTCGCCCAGCGTAATGCGCTCCTGTGCTCCCGCTCCTTCCGCCACAAGGGGAAAAACAAGTAACAGGGCGATCTGTTTCCAGCCATACAGGAATGTCTGTTTCATATGCATCCTCCTTTTATTCATTTTTTTAGAGTTTGCGTCTCGTCCGGCGTCAGCAACCGGACCATGACATCCGTGATAAAAGTCCTTCGTTCCAGTAAAAAGTCCTCGAATTTCCGGGGATCGCCTTCAAAGAAAGCACTCGTGAGCGGATTCCTTGCCAACATCGGAAAGACGATCAGGCTCAACAGCGTGGAAGCGGTATAGACCAGCGGAACCTTTTTCAGCAATCCCCGTTCCATTTCCTCCCGCATCTGTTTCTGCAAAAGCAATAACGGCTTGACTTTCTCCGGATCTTTCAGGACCGTCTTGTATAAATGTTCCGGATCACGGTTAAACTCGTTCACCACAAAGATCGGAAACAGCGGATTGGCCTGGATCATCGCCGTGTACTGCTCCACGATCTTCGGAATCTTTTCCAGAAAAGAGGTCGGTTCCCTTACAATCATCCCGATATTGGGCAACAACGCATCCATCAACTGGCCGAAGATCGCATCGAAAAGCATCTCCTTCGTCCGGAAATAATAGTGCAAGGCCGTACGGCTGATCCCGACCTCAAGAGCGATATCTCCCATCTTGGTCGCCTCATACCCTTTCCTGACAAACACCCGTTTCGCCGCTTCGATAATCCGGCTTTCCATGTCCTGAAGTTCTTCTGTACCCATTGCTATAATGTTATTAAATATTTTATCACTTACGTCTGACACCTGTGTCAAAAGTAGTATAAAAAAACAGGAGTGCAACAGCTACACCCCTGTTTTAATATCTTTTATCGATTAATTGCTTCTTACTTATCTATTGTACGGGCGGGAACACCTTCGAAGGTCATTTTAACAGGATTTATAAATCCGTTTTCATCGAAAGTCATCCGGTCGATACAAGTCACACGGTGGTCGCGAGTATTGTCGTTCAGCGGGCGACGATGATAGACGATATAATAATCTTCAGTATTCGGAACATGCAAGACAGAATGATGTCCGGCTCCCCTCGCTATCGTCGAATCCTGCTCAAGGATCGTGGCGACACGGTCGAAAGGTCCGAAAGGCGAATCGGCAATCGCATAAGCGACACAATAATCAGGACCGGTCCAGCCCCCTTCACTCCACATGAAATAGTATTTGCCGTTCTTCTTAAACATAAACGGGCCTTCCACATATTTATCCGGCGTCACCTCCTTGTAGACCGTCCCGTCTTCAAAAGGCACCAATCCGGTGAAGTCGTCATTCAAGAGGACAACGTTACAATGTCCCCAGCCGCCGTAATACATATAATAACGGCCGTCATCGTCACGAAAGACGAACTGGTCGATCGGCTGTGCCCCGTTCACAATCTCATTGATAAGCGGCTTGCCCAACAGGTCCTTGTACGGTCCTTCCGGACGGTCGCTGACGGCAACCCCGATTCCTCCTACTTCGCCTTCGTGCACATCGTTGGCACCGAAGAAGAAATAGTATTTGCCATCCTTATTGATAATGGACGGCGCCCACATGGCTTTCTTCGCCCATTTCACGGCGGAAGTATCCAGCACGGAAGCATGTTTTGTCCAGTTCACCAGGTCTTTGGACGAGAAACAATCGAAAAAGGTCTGCTTCTCATACGCGTCGCTCCAAGTCGGGAATATCCAATAAGTATCGCCGTAAATAATTCCTTCGGGATCGGCATACCATCCATCGAGCACAGGGTTGCCACTGGTTGCCACTTCTGCAACAGCTTCCTGTTGTTGTTTCGGCTGCCCGCATGAAACTAATGCAGCAGCACAGAATAGCATATATAAACTTTTTTTCATTTATGATTTATGATTTATGATTCCTTGATTTATGATTTATGATTTATGCGATAATAAAGCGTATCAACACATAAATCATAAATCTTTTCATTCCCGTTCCATATTCTTAGCCAAACCGCCTTCAGATGTTTCCTTATAGAGGCTCGGCAGGTCGTTTCCGGTCTGGCGCATCACCTCCACCACTTGGTCGAAACTCACCCGATGCTTGCCATCGGAGAAGTTGGAGAAGGTGTTTGCATCCAGCGCACGGGCTGCCGCAAAGGCATTACGCTCGATACAGGGGATTTGGACCAATCCGCAAACCGGGTCGCAGGTCAGTCCCAAGTGATGTTCCAGCCCCATCTCGGCCGCATACTCGATCTGGGCAGGCGTCCCGCCGAACAACTGGCTGGCTGCTGCAGCCGCCATCGCACAAGCCACGCCGACCTCTCCCTGGCATCCTACCTCGGCTCCGGAAACGGATGCATTCGTACGCACCACGTTGCCGAACAACCCGGCGGTCGCCAGTGCACGCAAGATACGGGAGTCACGGAAGTCACGGGATTCTTTCAGGTGATAGAGCACAGCCGGCATGACACCGCACGAACCGCAGGTCGGGGCCGTCACGATCTTGCCTCCGCAGGCGTTCTCTTCGGAAACGGCCAAAGCATACGCATAGACCATCCCACGGCTTTTGATGCTGCTGCCATAGCCTTTGGCACGGATCATGTAGTCGGATGCTTTACGCCGGATTCCCAAACCGCCGGGCAGAATGCCTTCGGCTTCGAGCCCGTTGCGAACCGCCTGTTGCATCACTTCCCATACATCGGCAAGATAATCCCAGATTTGAGGGCCTTCGCACTGTTCGACATATTCCCAGTAGGAATGGCCGGTTTTTTCGCACCAGGCTTGTATATCCTTGATGGTATGCATTTCGTAGACCTGCCCCTGTGTCAACTCGTTGTAGGTCTCGTTTGCCAGCGTTCCGCCCCCGATACTGTAAATCGTCCAGTTATCCAGTTCCTCGCCGCTTTCGTCAAACGATTGGAACAGGATGCCGTTCGGGTGGAAAGGCAGAAACACCTTCGGTTCCCAGGTGATGTTGGTCCTGGCTACCGGGCTTAACACTTCGAGAATTGCCGCATCCGTCATATGGCCTTTGCCTGTGGCCGCCAGACTTCCATAAAGAGTGACATTAAACCGCACGGCACCGTGATTGCGTTCCAGAAACATCCGGGCGGCACGCATCGGCCCCATCGTGTGGCTACTGGACGGTCCGTGGCCGATCCGGTATATTTGCTTGATTGATTCCATTCTTTTGAGATTTATGATTTATGATTTATAATTTATGATTTCAGATTTATGATTTATTATCAACGCATAAATCTGAAATCATAAATCCTTTCACACCTTTAAAAATATATTACGCTTATAAAGCAGCCACAAAATTACATAAATAATCAATGCATTCGACGCCGCAATCAAAGCCGGATAATAATTTCCCGTATATTGTTCGAGACCATGAAAAAAAGATGTCCCTATACATCTGAAACTAATCACGTTAGCCAGCATATAGGCGACAATCGAATTCATGCCGTAGACTTTCAGCCAGGTCAGGTTCTTCCGGTGTCCCTTATAATCGATCCAATAATAGAACACGCCCATCAGCAGGAAGCAGTAGCCGCTGCTGACCAGCACCATCGAACTCGTCCATATCTTCTTGATCACCGGAAGCTGCAATCCCCACAGCCAGCCTAAGGCAACCATCGCCACGCCGATCCCTAACAGCCATTGCCATTTACGTTTCTGATCCATCGCACTTTTCAGGATCTGTCCGGCGAAAAGCCCGGTCAGCACCGTCACCCCGAAGTTCAGGCTGCTCAATATCCAGGTATAACGATATGATTCGGCAAATACGACCTGCCCGTTCTCGACCACGGCAGCATCCCGGAACCGACCTAACACGGTACGGTCCACCCATTCGGCCAGGTTTCCGTCGGGTGTATAGTTACCACCGCCATAGCCGTCGACCGTAATAAACTGCATCGCCCCCCAATAGACCAGCAAGAGGGCAACCGCCGTCCCGATCTGCACGGAGAGCCGCACATGCAGGAACAACATGGCCGCGATCAGGTAGCCCATTGCAATCGCCTGCAACGTGTTCGAATAAAGATAAATCCGGTCCGGGTCCAATCCTAACAGGTTTCCCTGGCACATCATCCCGAAAATCCAAAGCAGGACCACGCGCTTGATGATACGACGGTACACCGCCCACTTGTCAGGCATCGCCTTATAACGGGAAAGGGCAAACGGCATCGACACACCCGCCATGAACATGAAAAGCGGCATCACCAAGTCCCACGAAGAGAAACCTTCCCACTGCACATGCGAGAATCCCCACAGAAAGTCATTATACCACGACGCGTCTATCGCACGTCCGAGAGGATGCAAGATCCCTTCCAGCGCCACCAGGCAAAACAGATCGAAGCCGCGTAACACGTCGAGCGACTCCAGGCGTTTATAAGCAGAGTTCATTATGATTTATGATTTATGATTTATGATTTATGATTTATAATTTATGATTTATGATTTATGATTTATGATTTATGATTTATGATTTATGATTTATGATTTATGATTTGTATAAAAAAGATTTCAGATTTATGTTTAATGTTATGTTTCCTGGTCATAAATCATAAATCTGAAATCATAAATCTTTTCACACTTTCAGGAAAATCCGTTGACGGTACAGGAAGTACAGGAATCCCCAACAAACAGCAATATAGCCGATCGAAACGATCAACGGCTGAACGGCTTCCGGCATCAGCCCTGCAAGACCGCCGAACAAAGCGTCGGAAGTGAAGGAAAAGTTGACAAATTCCTGAGCCAGATAGATCGTGATAGAGTTCACGCCGATCACCTTAAAGAACAGCGTCCATTTGCGAATCTCCAACACATCGACAACATAAAAGAACAACGCGAACATCCACACGGAGTATGCTCCTACAACACAGACGAATGAACTTGTCCACAAGTTCTTATTGATCGGGAAGAAAAGGCTCCAAAGCAAACCGACAGCCAACAGGACGGCTCCGGCGACAACCAGTCCGCCCACTTTCTTCTTGTCCGTCAGCCCTTCCCGCTGCATCTTGATGAACTCACCCGTAAACATACCTAACAGGGCGGTCGCAATCGCAGGCACAGTAGACAGAATCCCTTCGGGATCATGCACCGTCAAGTGCAGGCGTCCGGGCAACAGCAACCGGTCCACATAGCCGACCAGCGAGCCTTCCATCGTGAAGACTCCCGCCCCGTTGCCATCCGGCGCCGGAACAAAAGCCAATAGCAACCAGTAGCCGACCAGGATGGCCGTCGTGATCCAGACGCGCGTGATCGTCCGCGTATTGACAAAGATCAACGCCCCGAACATCCATGCCAGACCGATACGTCCCAGCACGCTGGCGTAGCGCTGATGCTCAAAATCAAAATTCAGCAGTCCGTTGTAGACAAAGCCCAACACCACCAACGTCAGCCCGCGGCGGATAATCTTTCTATAGATATCGGCATCCGTCTTTCCCTGCTCCCGCTGTTTTTCCAATGAGAAAGGGAACGAGATACCGGCAATAAACAAAAACAACGGGAAGATCGTGTCATGGTGTGTCAGCCCATCCCATTTCACATGGTGCATCTGCTCACCTATCACCTGAAAAAATGGATTCGGAAACAACGTTGCCAACGCAACGAAAAGGGAGGCCCCTCCCATAATAAAGAACATATCAAAACCCCTCAGGGCATCCAGCGATAGCAGCCGCCGGGACTGTTTTTGTTTTTCCATATACACAATGTCTTTTGAGTTAACTTTATCGATTGAATCCACAAATATAGGTCTTTTTCCTGCATAAGCAAGTATTTATCAAAATGTCAAAAATATCATTTTGTTATTTTTCTTCTCCGAGGTTCTTCTATTCCGACGACAGATCGGGAAGAATGATTTCGAGACGCTTCTCCGACGGTTCGACTTTTGCATAATATAAGCAGAAACCTTTTAATTAAATCACAAATCTGTTTTATCGCAAAGAATACCGACTTTAAAATTCTCTTTTGAGCCTAACGCCACCAGAAAGACAAAACATTTATTACAGTAATTACACCCCTTCCAGAAAAGAAAAGTGTTATTCAGCAGCTACTTTCAGCCGATTTTATACCTGTTTGGTTTCTTTTTCATAGGCAATCGTGCAAAAATCACTCTGCATAAAAACAATATTTCCTCTGCATCGGAATATAAATTCGTTTAAGACGAGTTTTATTTTCACTTCAATGCAGGTTCAGACGGGCTTTCATTGGAGTTTTCTTCCTATGGATGAGGAGAAAACTCCAAAAGGCAGGTTAGCAAAAACGGAAAATATCAGCCATTAAGAAGGTTATTCATCCTTTCCGACATCACTTTAATATTTTGAATAATCAGGTGTAACCACATCATATTATAAATAAATTCGTATGTTTGCAGATATAACCTAAAAAAGTAAAGACAATGACAGCAATCATTTTAATAGCAGTGATCGTGATCCTGGCAATCTGGATCGTTTCTTTGTATAATTCGTTAGTGAAATTGCGTAACAACCGCGAGAACGCGTTTGCCGACATCGATGTGCAGCTCAAGCAACGCCATGACCTTATTCCCCAGTTGGTCGAAACGGTCAAAGGCTATGCCTCACATGAGAAAGAGACACTGGAACGCGTCATCAACGCCCGTAACGGAGCGATCAGTGCCAAAACGATCGACGACAAGATCGTGGCTGAAAATGCCCTGACTTCCGCCCTTTCCGGATTGAAGATCACGCTCGAAGCTTATCCCGATCTGAAAGCCAACCAGAACTTCTTGCAGTTGCAGGAAGAAATTTCGGATCTGGAAAACAAACTGGCTGCCGTACGCCGCTATTTCAATTCGGCAACGAAAGAACTGAACAATGCCGTCGAAACATTCCCGTCCAACCTGATCGCCGGTACGTTCGGCTTCAAGAAGGAAATGATGTTTGACCTGGGCGAACAGCGCGCGACACTCGAAGAAGCACCTAAAATCAAGTTCTAAGAATGCAATACGTAGGTATACAGACCCAACAGAGCAGGAACAATTTCCGGTCCCTGCTCCTGCTTTGCTTGTTTCCTTGCCTGGTCATGGGGCTGCTCTTTTTGTTTTGCTACCTATTTTCCTTATTAGCAAACGGCAATGACATGATGCAAGCCGAACCGCTCAACGCTTCCACCCGGATGTTTCTCCATTTGGCACCATACGTGTTGGGAGGCGTATTGATTTGGTTTATCATCGCCTATTTTGCCAATACAAGCATTATCAATTCGGCAACCGGTTCCGAGCCTTTGTCGAGAATGGAAAACAAAAGGGTATATAACTTAGTGGAGAACCTGTGTATGAGCCAAGGGATGAAAATGCCCAAGATCAATATCATCAACGACGATTCGCTGAATGCTTTTGCAAGCGGCATCAACGAAAGGACCTATACCGTCAGCCTCTCGCGGGGAATCATCGACAAACTGGACGACCAGGAACTGGAGGCGGTCATTGCACACGAGCTGTCGCATATCCGCAACAAGGATGTGCGCCTGATGATCGTGTCGATTGTTTTTGTCGGTATCTTCGCCATGCTCGCACAGATGGCCATGCGTTCCGTTTACTATTCGTCGGTCGGAAGCAGAAGGGACGAGAAAAACAATACTGCAATCATCATCGTATTAGTGATGGTGGTAGCTGCCATCGGCTATTTCTTCTCTATCCTGATGCGTTTTGCCATCTCCCGGAAACGGGAATATATGGCTGATGCAGGCGCCGCCGAAATGACGAAAAACCCGCTCGCCCTTGCCAGTGCACTGCGGAAAATATCGGCCGATCCCGACATTGAAGCCGTTACACGCGAAGACGTCGCCCAGCTATTTATCGAACATCCGGGCAAACAGGCCAAAAGTTCACTGAGCGGTTTAAACGGACTTTTCGCCACTCATCCACCCATCGAAAAGCGGATACAAGTGCTCGAACAATTCTAAATTTAATCAAGAATTAATATCCGAAATCATTCCAATCCCGGCATTAATTTAATATCTTTGGTGCCGGATAAAAATAAGTGTTGGAAATGATACAAAAAGAATTGATTGGCGATCTCAAGTTGAAATGGGACCGTATGCAGCAGGCAATGCAAAAGATAAACGCCGACGGGTGCCTGCTCACCGTAGACGTGAATCTGTATTATACAACCGGACGTATCTTTAGCGGCTACTTCTATCTTCCGGCGGAAGGTGCTCCCTGGTTCTTTGTGAAACGGCCGAACGGACTGACCGGCGATCATGTCGAATACATCCGCAAACCGGAACAAATGGCTGAACTGTTCGCTTCACACGGACTGGAAATGCCGGAAAAGCTCCTGCTCGAAGCCGACGAGTTGACGTACAACGACTATATACGTCTGCAAAACATCTTCAATCCCAAAGAAACCGGAAACGCTACCGCAATGATGCGTGAACTGCGCCAGATAAAGACGCCGTACGAGATCGGAATGTTCCGTCTCTCGGCTGAACACCATGCCAGGACATACGCCGAGATTCCCGAATGTTTCCGTCCCGGAATGACAGACCTCGAATTCCAGTACGAGATAGAAAAACGGATGCGTAAGAATGGTTCCATCGGGATTTTCCGCGCATTCGGTGCCAATATGGATATTTTTATGGGAAGCATTCTGGCAGGGGAAAACGCCGAAACTCCCTCTCCTTTCGACTTCGCCTTAGGTGGCGGCGGTATCGACACTTCCTGCCCGCTGGGTGCGAACGGGACGGTACTGAAAGAAGGGACGGCCATTATGGTCGATATGGCGGGAAACTATACGGCTTATATGACGGATATGACACGTGTGTTCTCCGTTGGCCGCCTGACCGAGCTTGCTTACCGGGCACATCAGACTGCCCTCCTTATCGAAAGCGAGATCGAGAATATCGCCCGGCCGGGAACCCCATGCGCCGAACTGTATAACATCGCCGCCAGGATCACTGAGAACCAGGGACTCGGTGCCTATTTCATGGGAACCAAGCAACAAGCTAAATTCGTAGGGCACGGAATCGGCATCCAGATAAACGAACTTCCGGTACTTACGCCCCGCTCGAAAGAGGTGCTCGAACCGAACATGGTATTTGCACTCGAACCGAAATACGTGATTCCGGGTGTCGGTGCCGTCGGTATCGAAAACAGTTTCCTTGTTACGGAAACCGGACTGGAGAAGATCACGCAATTTACAGAAGATATCATACAATTATAAAATAGAAAAACATGAAAAAAACAATTACACTTCTCCTGTTACTGGCTGTCATCTTCGTGCCGGTAAAAGCTCTGGATGTAGAGAACGTAAAGCCGGTGAAGAATGTCATTCTTCTGATCCCGGACGGGACATCATTGGGAACAGTTTCCATGGCGCGTTGGCTGCAATGGTACACCAATCCCGACAAGCCGAAATTGAACCTCGACCCGTATCTCTGCGGAACGGTCCGCACACATTCCTCGAATGCACCGATCGGCGACTCGGCTCCTACGACTTCCTGTTACATGACGGGACAGCCCAGCCGTACAGGCTACGTATCCACCTATCCGGAGAACGACGGCGATAACGACATCTACCCGACCGATCCTGCACGCGCTTTCCAACCGCTGACAACCGTCCTGGAAGCTGCTAAAATGACACAAGGCAAATCAACAGGATTGGTATTCACCTGCGAATTCCCGCACGCAACGCCGGCCGACTGCTCCGCCCACAGCTACAACCGTGGCAAATATGAATGGATCGCCCCGCAGATGGCCCACAACGACTTGAACGTAGTGATCGGAGGCGGCGTCAGCCTGCTTCCCGAAGAGAGCGAAGCCTACCTGAAAGGTAACGGATACGGTGTCTTCAAGAACGACATCGCCGGTATGCGCAATTACAAAGGCAACAATATGTGGGCTTTGTTCGGCGACAGGGAAATGGCTTACGACATCGACCGCGACCCGGCTGAACAACCTTCTCTGGAAGAGATGACACGCAAAGCTATCGAGAAGCTGTCCCAGAACCCGAACGGCTTCTTCCTGATGGTGGAAGGCAGCAAGGTCGACTGGGCGGCTCACGCAAACGACCCGGTCGGTATGGCTACAGACTTCCTGGCTTACGACCGTGCTTGCGGTGCAGCTCTCGAATTTGCCCGCCAGAATGGCGAGACTGCCGTTATCATGGTTCCCGACCACGGCAACAGCGGTATCAGCATCGGCCGTCGCGACTGCAAAGGGTACGACAAACTGAGCAAAGACCAACTCTTCCACCAGCTTTCCTTGTATAAGTTGACCGCCGAAGGTTTTGCCAAGAAGGTGAACAGCATTCCGGCTTCCGAAGTACAGAACGTATTCCGCACGTATGCAGGCTTCGAGCTGACACCTGAAGAACTGGATGCCCTGAACCATTGCAAAGACTACAAGAACAGCCCGATCCCGGAAAACGAACGTTCGACCGAAGGCAAAGGTTCCTTATACAGTGGTTCCCTGACTTCTTTCATGTCACAGTTACTGACTTCACACACTTGCTTCGGTTTCACAACCGGCGGCCATACGGGCGAAGAGGTATTCCTCGCCGCTTACCATCCTGACCGTGCAAGCCTGCCGGTCGGTATGCACACGAATATCGAACTGAACCAATATCTCTGCGCCCTGTTCGGCATGACGCACGACACGCTGGAAGGGCTGACAGCCGATAACTTCGCCCCTCACACCGAAGTGTTCAAAAACTTCAAATGCGAAATCGTTCCGGCGAAAGACGAAAAAGGTTCCCCTTCATTGGTTGTCAAGAACAAAAAGAAACAAATCAATATCACGCCGTTCAGCAACATCGTGACGATCGGTAAGAAAGGCCAGGAAGAAATCCGCCTCAATTCGGTAATCGTATATGTTGACAAGAACAACACATTTTACCTGCCGACAAAATTGGTAGAATATCTTCAATAAAAGATATCCCGAACTAAAATAAAAAAGGCCGGAGGTTGCAAATAAGAAACCTCCGGCCTTTTCTGCTTTTCTCTGAAAATTCTTCATTTTTCATTCTTCATACCTCATTCCTTTTCTATACTTTTGTAGGCATAAGACAGAATATACACAACAATGAAAAGTAAAAGTTTAGTTTCTATCGACCAATGCTCCAAAGAGGACATTCTTCGTATTCTGGATAACGCCAGGAAGTTTGAAGCAAATCCGAACCGTAAGGTGCTGGAAGGCAAAGTTGCAGCCACCTTGTTCTTCGAGCCCTCCACCCGCACCCGCCTGAGTTTCGAGACAGCCGTGAACCGGTTGGGCGGACGTATAGTCGGTTTCTCCGATGCTTCCACGACCAGTTCCTCCAAAGGCGAAACACTGAAAGATACCATCCTGATGGTAAGCAACTATGTCGATCTTATCATTATGCGCCATCACCTGGAAGGAGCTGCCCGTTACGCCTCGGAAGTAACAAACATTCCGATCATCAATGCCGGAGACGGGGCTAACCAGCATCCTTCACAAACTATGCTGGACTTATATTCCATTCAAAAGACGCAAGGCAAGCTGACCGACTTGACCATTACGATGGTGGGCGACCTGAAATACGGACGTACCGTGCACTCACTGATCGTGGGTATGTCCCATTTCAACCCGACATTCAACTTCATTGCTCCGAACGAACTCCGCATGCCGGACGAACAAAAGAACTTCTGCGACAAGCATGGCATCAAATACAACGAATATACGGAATTTACGGAAGACATCATCAACCAGACGGATATTCTCTACATGACACGCGTACAACGCGAACGTTTCACCGACCTGGAAGAGTACGAACGTGTGAAGAATGTGTATATCCTCAAGAATGATATGCTGAAAAACAGCCGCGAGAACCTGCGCATCCTGCATCCGCTACCTCGCGTGAACGAAATCGCATACGATGTGGACGATAATCCGAAAGCCTACTATATCCAACAGGCGCGCAACGGACTGTTCGCACGCCAGGCCATCATTTGTGAAGTCTTGGGTATTTCCGTTGAAGATTAAGAACCAATTTTCAATTACCAATTTTCAATTATCAAAAGTTATGTCAGCAGAAAAGAAAAAAGAATTGCAGGTTGCCGCTTTAGAAAACGGTACAGCCATCGACCATATCCCCCCCAGCCAATTGTTTAAAGTAGCTAAATTACTGGGACTGGAGAACATGGACAATACGATTACGATCGGTAACAACTTCCACAGCAATAAAATGGGTTGCAAAGGCGTGATCAAGATCGCCGACAAGTTCTTCTGTGACGAGGAGATCAACCGGATCGCCCTGATTGCCCCGAACGTGATCCTGAACATTATCCGCGATTACGAAGTGGTAGAAAAAAAGACCGTCACCTTACCGGACGAACTGGTAAGCCTCGTAAAATGTAACAATCCGAAATGCATCACCAATAATGAACCGATGCCGACCCGTTTCGATGTAATCGACAAAGAGAGAGGTACGATCAGGTGTCATTATTGTGAACGCAAGATCAATAAAGAAGATATTATCGTTAAATAATCCGATATGAAGCATGACTGGAAGCCCGGCACGATGATCTATCCGCTGCCAGCGGTAATGGTTAGTTGCGGCTCTGAGCCTTCAGAATACAATATTATAACTGTCGCGTGGGTGGGTACGATCTGTACCAACCCGCCGATGTGTTATATATCCGTCCGGCCGGAACGCCACTCCTATCCGATCCTGAAAAAGAACATGGAATTTGTGATTAACCTGACCACCCGCCGACTGGCGTATGCAACCGACTGGTGCGGTGTCAATTCAGGGAAAGACCATGCCAAGTTCGAGGAGATGAAGCTGACGCCGGGGAAAGCCTCGGTCGTTAACGCCCCGATCATAGAAGAGTGCCCGCTCTGTATCGAATGCCGGGTGAAAGAAGTGATGGCGCTGGGTAGCCATGATATGTTTATTGCCGATGTGGTGAACGTGCAAGCAGATGACAAATACCTGGACCCGGAAACGGGAGCCTTCGATATGCAGCGTGCCGACCTGATAGCTTATTCGCATGGCAAGTATTATGGATTGGGCGACTTTGCCGGCAAGTTCGGCTGGTCGGTCAGAAAGAAAAAATAGTCATGAAGAAAATTTACCTTATATTACTGATACTTCCATTCTGTTTCCCTGCCGACGCCCAGAAGTTTATCAAGATCGAAGACAAGACATTCAACTGGGGAGGAAAAGTCGGAGTTAATGCGGCATTTCCGATTGTCAAATCTCTGACGATAGACAATCAGGAGATGGAAGACATACGCCTGCAATATAAGGTAGGTTATCAGGCCGCTGCGTTCGCACGGGTCAACATCGACCGTTTCTATATCCAACCCAGTCTGGCATGGCAATATACGGAAGGCGATATACGTTTCAATATACCTCTGGAAGAAAGCAACCTGCCTGATGGAACTATCGCCCAGTCTCCTGTCAGCAGGAACCGGATTACCTATAAGTCCGCCACTCTGGAAATGCCAGTGATGGTCGGTTATTATCTGGTAAAAGAGGGACCCTATGCGTTAAGCATGATGTTCGGTCCCAATATCAAATATAACTACAAAACACGCTATAACACGGATATGACAGACAGCCCCCGTGAGTTTGAAGACGATAACACGCCGTTCGGGATCAGTATCGCTGCCGGGCTGGGAGTCAGCATCTGGCGTCTGTTTCTTGACTTCAGCTATGAATTCGGCTTGAATGAAGTCGCTTCCGACTTCCGTGAGATAGGTAAGGATGAAGCCAACCAGAAAGGGGCTCTCAGTATTGAAAAGCGGACAAACATAATGAGTTTTTCACTGGGTTTCCTGTTTTAAACCAGATCTTCATTGTCAAACCATTTAATAAAACATATCAGATGAAAAAAGTCAAGATTACAGTATTAAAGACTACTTTAGACGAACAGTTGGCCCGTGAATACGGTGCTGAAGGGCTGGCTGCCTGCCCTATGCTGAAAGAGGGACAGGTTTTCTATGCCGATTATGCCAAACCTGAAGGTTTTTGCGACGAGGCTTGGAAAGCGATCTACCAATATGCTTTTGCGTTGTCGCATGGAGCTGGAAAAGAGCTGTTCTATTATGGAGACTGGATCAGAAAACCGGGAGTAGCCATCTGTAGCTGCAATGACGGGTTACGTCCGGTCATATTCAAACTCGAAGCGACGGACGAAGAGTCAGAGATAGACTATACGCCCGTTCGATAATTAATTGCCCTTTCCTTATTCCACTTATCCTGTAATAAAGGTAATCATTCCCGTAATTTATATACAATCCGGATCAAGAGGACACAGTAACTTTGTATCCGTTCCTCCGGAACATTTTTAATAGCGATTTAAACTAATATAAAATTATGGCAAAAAAAGTACTGATTTTATCATCCAGTCCCCGGCGTGGCGGCAACTCGGACACACTTTGTGACGAATTTATGCGTGGTGCGATAGAAAGCAATCATGAAGTGGAAAAAATTTTTCTAAAAGACAAAACGGTTCATTACTGTACGGGATGCAGTACATGTAGCTTATACCTGAAACCATGCCCGCAAAAAGACGATGCGGCAGAGATCATCGAAAAAATGGTAAATGCTGATGTAATCGTTATGGCAACTCCTGTTTATTTCTACACGATGAGCGCTCAAATGAAAACAATGATAGACCGTTGTTGCGGAAGATATACGGAGATGAATGGCAAGGAATTTTATTTTATCGTAACGGCTGCCGAAGGCGACCGTAAAAAAATGCTCCGTACGATAGATACTTTCCAAGGATTCCTGGATTGCCTGGAAGATCCTGTCATAAAAGGGACTGTGTTCGGATTAGGCGTTTGGCACAAAGGGGATATCGAAGGAAATCCGGCCATAGAAGAAGCCTATCAAATGGGAAAGCAGGTTTAAACGATTGCAACAAGAATTCTTTTCAAAACACCGGTGTTTTAAAACAAAGCCTTTTCTTCTTACCGCCGGAAACAAATCCAAATAGCCGGCAATATAAAAAGAAGCCGTGTGTCGAATCCCGCTTACCGCAGGTTTTAACCAAATCTCACTTGCCGTCGGTTTCAACCGACGGATTAAAGTAGGTTCTTTTTATTCGACACACTGCTCTTTTATGTGCAAGTTCGGGCAAAATTCTAATCGAACATATGTCTGAACTTATCGAAAATCTTCTCCTTAACAGATTTCTTCGGTTGGAAATTAGGAGAGTTTTCCAGACCGTTCAGGATATCCTTCTCTGAAGCGGACAATGTTTCGGGAATGTATACGCTTACGTTTACAAGTAAGTCTCCCGTTCCATAGCTATTGATAGACGGAAGTCCCTTATTTCGCAAACGAAGTACTTTACCCGGCTGGGTCCCCGGCTCGATCTTGACTTTTGCCTTACCGTCGATGGTCGGAACTTCAACCGTGCCGCCCAAGGCTGCCTGAGGCACGCTCAGCAACAGGTTATACAGAATGTCGTTCTCGTCACGTATCAGTTCCGGATGCGGCTCTTCCTCGACCAGAATCAGCAGATCGCCGTTAATACCGCCATGCCGGGCCGCATTCCCCTTTCCACTCATGGAAAGCTGCATGCCTTCCGCCACACCGGCCGGAATATTGATTGTGATCACCTCGTCGTCACGCACGATTCCTTCACCGTTACACTCGCTACATTTCTTGGTGATAATCTTTCCTTCGCCCCCACAGGTCGGACAGGTTGTCTGTGTCTGCATCTGTCCCAGGATCGTGTTGGCTATACGGGTGACTACACCGCTGCCGTGGCAGGTCTCACAAGTCTTCGAACTGTGATCGTCCTCCGCCCCGCTGCCGTTACACTTGGAACAAGTCACATATTTCTTAACCTTGATCTTCTTCTCGACCCCGGTAGCGATCTCTTTCAGGTTCAACTTTACTTTCACACGCAAATCCGAACCACGATTTACCCGGCGACCGCCACGCGAACCGCCGCCAAAACCACTGAACCCGCCAAAGCCACCGAAATGCCCGCCAAAGATGTCTCCAAACTGAGAGAAGATATCATCCATAGACATTCCTCCACCAAAGCCACCGCCCTGTGAAGCACCTCCCACTCCGGCATGACCGAACTGATCATAACGCTGGCGTTTCTGAGGATCGCTCAGCACGTCGTACGCTTCAGCAGCCTCCTTAAAGTTTTCTTCAGCCTGCTTGTCACCCGGATTCTTGTCAGGGTGGAACTGAATCGCCTTTTTACGGTAAGCTTTCTTTATTTCTTCTACTGAGGCAGTCTTCTCGACGCCCAGCACTTCGTAATAATCTCTTTTAGCCATCTTCGTATCTGTCTGTTGTTATTTGCTCATTATCCTGTCGTATTATTCGCCTACCACTACCTTAGCGTGGCGAATCACCTTATCGTTCAAAGTATAACCGGTCTGTACACAGTCCAGTACCTTGCCTTTCATATCGGGTTCGGGTGCAGGAATCATAGCGACAGCTTCAGATGTTTCAGCATCAAACGGTTCGCCGACAGTTTCGATCGGTTTTACATTCTGATGGGACAGGTAAGACATGAATTTCGAATAGATAAGTTCCACACCCTCCGTAACAGCCTTTATATCTTCAGCCGAACGGATATTCTGCAAAGCGCGTTCGAAGTCGTCAACGACAGGAAGCAAGTGAGTCAAAGCACTTTCGCCACCGTTCTTGATCAGTTCGGACTTTTCACGTAATGTACGTTTGCGGTAGTTGTCGAACTCGGCCATCAGGCGCAGATGGGAATCGTTCAGCTCGTTGTACTTCTTTTTAAGATCTTCCAGTTCTTTCTGCTCCGAACCTTCGTCCGTCACATTGTCAGATGCAGCATTTTCTTCTGCCGCATTTACCTGTTCATTCTGCAATTTTGTCGCTTCATCAGCACCCTGGCGTTCTTTTTTGTCAGTTGTTTCCTTCTTACTATTAAAATTCATCTTGTTCATAATCAATTATATATTTTTATTACTATCTAATTGTCAATAAGATATCATATCAATATCAATCCTGCGAACTGTCTGTCGGCACTATTCTTGTCGATATCAATCACCAATATAACATCAAATATACTGCCAACTGTTCTTACAGAACGAAAATATCTTTACCTTTGTGTAGTAATAGATGATTTATTATCATAGTACAAATATAAGATTAATAAAACAATAAGAAATTAATTATGAAGAGAGCGATTTTGTCAGTCTTACTGCTATTTGCATTTCTTACCGGTTTTGCTCAAAACCGGAATATCTGCCGATTAGGAATCACTTACGATATTAGTCAAAGCGACCATTGGGGAAAAGGCAAACCAGTTATCACCAGTGTCATTCCTTATTCGCCAGCAGAGCTTGCGGGTGTGAAAACCAGCGATATCATCATAGCGATCGATGGCATACAAACGACAGATATTTCGCCTGAAGAGATCGGTGAAATGCTGAATCCCGCCGGTAAAAACGAAGTGTTGCTGACAATCGGCAATCTGGCGAACCCGGCTAAACAGGTGCTTGTCAAAAAAGAGTGTAAAAAAGGGAATGCGATTACCGAAGAACAGTTGGCTACGGCTTTTTCGATGTATAGCCTCGAAACGACCAGCGAGCGGGAGTTTGTCTGTCCGTTCAAGACTACCGTGACTGCCGATCCCGTAGACTTCGGCAAGTTCAAAACTTTCGCTTTCTCTGCTATAGACGAGAATAACAGCAAACTGGAAACGGCTATCAACGAAAGCATCGAAAAGGAGTTGACCAAAAAAGGAATGACTGTCGACACGGATCGTCCCGATATCATCGTACAGACCTTCTATTTCTTCGATAAGAATCCTAATTATAAAGGAGCGAACAAAATTTTGGTTGAAAAAGAGCCGATCTATCGTTACAACTTCAATCACAGCAAAATGGAAGCATTTCCGTTCCTGAATTCGATGTCTGCAGAGGCCGAAGCGGAATATCTGCTCCAGTTCGGTTTCCGCCTGATCGATCAGCGTGACGTACCGGGCCGCATCCTGTGGGAATGCGAAGCAAACGAACTGTTGGAAGACTCATATCGTCTGGATGAATATGCCCGTATCCATGCCCCGTTGATGTGCATGCAATATCCGTATGTCAAGTACCAGCGTAACGTGCCGTTTAAAGTCAATCAGAAAACCTACAACTATACGGGATTGAGCTACGATATCGACCGTATGGAGCAGGTTGCCGAAGTTGATAAAAACTCCCCTGCCTATGCAGCCGGTTTACGCCCCCGGGATATTGTAGAGAAAATCAACGACAAGAAAATGGACAACACGGCAGAAGAGTTCTCCGCTGCTTATAAAGGATTTATTACCAACACGATGAAATACCGCGATCCGAAAACTCTGTTTACGGATGCCAACGGTTTCAAACGTTGTATGTTCTGGGATACATTCAAATACCCGCAGGTAGCCGATGCAATCCAGAAGTCCGGCAACAAAGCAGCCTATTCATATTTATATTATTACGCCCCGTATATCAACCCGTCCGGCAATAATGCCTGTACGTTCGATATCAAAAGAGGTAAAAACAAAATGGAAATCATCGTCCGTCCGACCATTCGCCGGTCTGTGACAGTCGAGGTAAAATAAAGCATTTACAAGAACGTGATATACCCACAAAATTTCGAACAGAAAACGGGCTTCGATAAAGTCCGCCATTTAATTTCAGAAAAATGTTTAAGCCCGCTCGGGGAAGAGCGGGTAGTCGAGATGAAATTCTCTGCTGATTATCAAACCGTAACCCAACGTCTGGAACAGACCGACGAGTTTGTCCGCATCCTGCATGGGGAAGACGAGTTTCCCGCCAGTTACTTTTTCGATGTGCGTTATTCGTTGAAGCGGATACGCCCCGAAGGAACCTGGCTGGATGAAAAAGAGCTATTCGACTTGAAACGTTCGCTCCAGACGATCAACGATATTATCCGTTTTTTCCGCCCTTCCCTGGAAGAGGGAGAAGAAATCAAATACCCGGCATTGACAGCCCTTGCCGGCGATATCCAGGTATTCCCGCAACTGATCGGCAAGATCGATGCGATCCTCGATAAATTCGGACGGGTAAAAGACAATGCCTCCCCTGTACTGGCACAGATACGGAAAGAGATCACAGCAACGATGAGCGGCATCTCCCGCAGCTTGCAGTCGATATTACGCGCCGCCCAATCGGAAGGCGTAGTGGATAAAGATATTACTCCCACCATGCGCGATGGACGCCTGATGATCCCGGTCGCTCCGGCTTTCAAACGGAAGATCAAAGGGATTGTACACGATGAATCGGCCAGTGGCAAAACCGTTTTCATCGAGCCGGAAGTTGTCGTGGAGGCTAACAACCGTATCAGGGAGTTGGAAGGTGACGAACGCAGGGAAATTATGAAAATCCTGACGGAATTTACAAATTTTGTCCGCCCGTTAGTGCCCGACATCCTGCAATCCTACGAGTTCCTGGCCGAGATCGATTTCATCCGTGCCAAAGCGCTGTTTGCCGAACAGGTAAACGGCATCAAGCCGGTTGTCGAAGACAAACAGCAGATCGACTGGATACGCGCCGCACATCCCCTGCTCTTCCTCTCGTTGCAAAAACAAAACAAGCAGATCGTCCCGCTGGATATTCTCCTGGAAGAGAAAAAGCGCCTGCTGATTATCTCCGGGCCGAATGCGGGTGGGAAATCCGTTTGCCTGAAAACGGTCGGTTTGCTGCAATATATGTTGCAATGCGGACTATTGATCCCGGTATATGAAAGCTCGAAAACAGGATTGTTCGAAAACCTGTTTATCGACATCGGAGACGAACAAAGCATCGAAAACGACCTGAGTACCTACAGTTCACACCTGACGAACATGAAGTTCTTCGTCAAGAACTGCAACAACAAGACTTTAATCCTGATCGATGAGTTTGGTAGCGGTACGGAGCCCCAGATCGGCGGTGCGATTGCCGAAGCCCTGTTGGACCGTTTCAACCGAAACCACAGTTACGGCGTTATCACGACCCACTACCAGAACCTGAAGCATTTCGCCGAAGATACGGAAGGGATCGTCAATGGTGCCATGCTCTATGACCGTCACCTGATGCAACCGCTCTTCAAGCTGTCGATCGGCAATCCGGGAAGTTCCTTTGCCGTCGAGATTGCTCGCAAGATCGGTCTGCCGGAAGATGTCATTGCCGATGCATCTGTCAAAGTGGGTTCCGACTATATCGATATGGATAAATACCTCCAGGATATCGTTCGTGACAAACGCTATTGGGAAAGCAAGCGGCAGAATATCCGCCAACAGGAAAAAAAGCTGGAAGATATTACCGCCCGCTACGAGCAGGACCTGGAAACTGTGAACAAGCAACGGAAAGAGATCATGCGTAACGCTAAGGAAGAAGCACAGCGTATTCTTTCGGAAGCCAATGCAAAGATCGAAAACACAATCCGTGAGATCAAGGAGGCTCAGGCGGAGAAAGAACAGACCAAGTTGGCCCGTAAAGCCCTGGAAGAATTCAAAGCATCCGTGATAGCAGCCGAAGAGGAGGACGATAAGATCGCCCGTAAAATGGCAAAACTGCAGGAACGCAAAGAACGTAAAAAGCAGAAGCAAAACGCACCGGCCTCCAAACAGGTCTTCAACCGCGATGTCATAAAAGCAGGTGACAATGTCCGCCTCAAAGGGCAAGTCTCTGCCGGAACCGTTATGGAAGTTCAGGGGAAACAGGCAGTCGTGGCATTCGGCATGATCAAGAGTACGGTTAAACTGGAACAATTGGAGAAGGTCAGCAAAGGCCAGATCAAGAAAGAGATCCAGAAAAGCACTTTTGTCAGCGTCCAGACAACAGACGATATGCATGAAAAGAAATTGAACTTCAAGCAGGAGATAGATGTTAGAGGTATGAGAGGGGACGAAGCCTTACAGACCGTCACCTATTTCGTGGACGACGCCATACAGGTAGGCGCCGGCCGCATCCGCATCCTGCACGGGACCGGGACAGGCATACTTCGACAGTTGATACGCGATTACCTGCACACCGTTCCGGGCGTCCGCCAGTATCACGACGAACATGTCCAGTTCGGAGGTGCCGGCATTACAGTAGTGGAACTCGAATAAAAACAAACAGGTATGAGGCGAAGAGAATATGTACATTCACGCAAACACAAGCATATTTCGAACCGGCATCTTGCCGACCGATATTTCTATGCCGGAGAGCACGAAACTGTTACGCGGATCAGCCTCACCCAATACAATGCCGATAGCCTGCATACACGAGAGATCAAGACCAATGAAACATCATTCAATAAATTAGTCGACGAGAACAGCATCAACTGGTTCCGGGTTAGCGGTCTGACAGACTCGGAGGCGATCACACGTATAGTCAACGAATTCGGGATGCACAACCTGGATGCCAAAGACATTCTGACTCCCCAGCACGTAGTCAAGATAGAAGAATACGACAAGCATATGCTTATCGTACTCAATTCTTCCTACTATGACGCTAATATGGAGATCAACTCCGAACACATCAGCATTCTGATCACAGGAAACGTGGTCATCAGCTTTACGGAAAGTAATAATCCAGTATTCGAAAATGCCTACAAAGCCCTCGAATCCAATATGCTGAATATCCGCCGGAAAAGTAGCGGGATGCTACTGGCATTCCTCTTGAATACGATTATTGCCAATTTAGTGGAATCGGCCTCCAAAGTGGAGGAAATGCTTGAAGATATAGAAGAAACCCTGCTCGATATCAAAAATGACCAGGGCAATATGGGGCTGCTTATCCAGCAACGCAGGAAAGAATATATGGTTATCCGCAAGAACAGCCAACCGCTGAAAGAGCAATTTGCCAAACTGCTGCGCACCGAGAACGGGATTATAAGCACCGACATCCTCCCCATCTATAACGACTTATCCGACCAGTTACAGTTCGTCATCCAGACCATAGAGAGCTGCCGGGAAATCATATCCTCTCTGGTCGACCTCTATATATCCAATAACGACCTACGCATGAATGCGATCATGAAACGCCTGACAATCGTATCCACGATCTTCATTCCACTGACATTCCTCGCTGGTATATGGGGAATGAATTTCAAGATGATGCCTGAATTGGACTGGCGATACGGGTATGGCATAGCCTGGTCACTCATGCTGCTCACAGCAATCTCAACCTGGCTATACATGCGAAAAAAAGACTGGTTTTAGAGCCCGTAATTCCGCTTGAACATATAATAGGTATTCCGGGAAACATTAAAACGTTTACAAATCTCAAAAACGGTATCTCCACGTTCAAGCATACTGATCACCTCTTCCTTATGCGCATCTAAGAAAGACTGTTTAGCAGCCGATCCTTTCGGACGACCTAACGGGCCTCCCGTACTCTTTTTATGACTCAGGGCCTCTTTGGTACGGGTAGACATCAAACTGTGTTCGATCTCCGTTACCAACTTGAACACGTTTCCCATAACCGGAAGGTCCAATGCCTTGTCCAGAATGTACCTGTCCTTTATACTATAGATCTGGACGCCTTTTTCCATGCAGCGGCCCATAATGTCCATGACTTCCGACAAAGTACGTCCCAAACGGGATATATCCGACAAGATCAGGCTATCGCCTTTTTGCATACGATCCAACACCATATCAAGATTACGTTCCTCTTCTTTCCCTTTGCCGACAGTGACATCTGTGATCCACTTATCGACCTTTATATTATGATCCGAAGCAAAGCGTTTAATCTCATCTTTCTGTTCTTCCAGAAGCTCTTTGTTTGAAGTTCCTACTCTTAAATAAGCTATTACCATATTTCCAGCAACTTAATAATTAAAAAAACGTAGAACCAATATTTATTTTTCGGTGAAGATACGAAAAGTAATTATAGCACAATAGCTAAACTTTCCATTTTATTTAAAGAAAATGTTAGTATTCCGCTCTTTAACATAATAAATTAAATCGTACGCAAACAGCTATCAGGCTAAGAATGAAATAGCTAACAATTCACCCAATAACCGGGAATTTGTGACCTCCTCAACTTTTCGCCCGTAGCCGGCAGCTATCCTCCGGTATAAGTATTTTGAACATGTTTATCGTTTTTTTCGCTTTTCAATCTGCCGAACACTTCCTATATTTGCAAATATAAATGAAAAGGTTTTTAATTGTCATATTTGCATTGTTGTATATCGGATTGTCTTCCGGTATAACACTGACACTTCACCGCTGCATGGGCAAGCTGGTCGAAGTGGATATGTGGCAAAACGAAACCTGCAATACTTGCGGAGCCAAGCATGCCCACAAATCCTGTTGCTCAACCGAAACACAGTTTATAAAGATATCGGACGACCAGAATGTCGACCAATTGCAGGTCATTAAATATGTACCGGTGGCAATCGCCCTTTTGTTCGATTTACGGGATCTATATAACTTATCTGAGACAGAACAGGGAGACAACATCCCCGTATATACCGACACCCCACCTGAATGGAGCGGAACAGACCGGCTCATTCATCATTGTACCTTTCTTATTTAGCTAATAGTAGATCTTTTCAGGTCCTTTTACCCTTTATTTCCATATGAAAGGGCTGGTCATTCTTTTGTCTTCATTCCAGACAACAAAAAAAGAAAAAAATATGTTCCCTCTGTGTGTACAGAAGGAACGCGGCGTATTGTATTCAATAGCCGGACGATCTATTATCAATAAATAAATACTTCTTATGCTAAATAAAATAATCCGTTATTTCCTTGAGAACAGGGTTATAACAATACTGATCTTAGTGCTGGTAATCGTATGGGGTATCTCGACTTCCCCGTTTAACTGGCATGGCGGGATCATCCCCCGTAATCCGATCCCGGTAGATGCGATTCCCGATATCGGCGACAACCAACAGATCGTTGCCACCGAATGGATGGGACGTTCGCCCAAAGACATACAAGACCAGATCACTTATCCGCTGACGACGTCCCTGTTAGGGATTCCCGGAGTCAAGTCGATCCGTAGCTCCTCCATGTTCGGCATGTCCTTTATCTATATCATTTTTGATGATAACATTGAATTCTACTGGAGCCGTTCGCGGATTCTCGAAAAACTCAATTCACTTCCTCCCGGCACCTTGCCCGAAGGTGTACAGCCTGCATTGGGACCGGACGCCACCGCATTAGGACAAATCTACTGGTACACACTGGAAGGGCGCGATCCGGCAACCGGAAAGCCGACAGGCGGATGGGACGCGGAAGAACTGCGGACCATACAAGATTACTATGTCAAATACAGCCTTTCGGCTGCCGAAGGCGTGTCGGAAGTGGCATCCGCCGGAGGTTTCGTGAAAGAGTACCAGGTCGAGTTGAACCCGGAAGCTATGCGTGCCTTCAATGTTTCAGTCATGGACATTATGAGCGCCATCAAGAAAAGCAACCTCGATATTGGCGCCGAAACAATGGAGATCAACAAGGTCGAATACCTGATCCGCGGCCTGGGCTATATCAAAGATGTATCCGATCTGGAAAAAGCCGTCGTGACCGTTCGCGACGGTGTGCCGGTACGAATCTCGGATATCGCGTTTGTGAATATCGGTCCGGGTACACGGCGCGGCGGCCTGGATAAAGAGGGCGTGGAAACTGTCGGAGGTGTCGTCATCGCCCGGTACGGTTCCAATCCTTTGGAAGTCATTAATAATGTAAAAGGGAAAATCAAGGAGATGGCACCGGGACTGCCCCAGAAAACCCTGCAGGACGGAACCGTCTCCAAAGTGACCGTAGTGCCGTTTTACGACCGGACAGGCCTGATCAAAGAGACGATCGGTACGCTCGAGACATCGTTGTCGCACGAAATCCTGATCTGTATCATCGTCATCATCGTCTTAGTTCTCAACCTCCGGGCCTCTGTTGTGATAGCCAGCATGCTGCCTATAGCCGTCTTGGCTACCTTTATTATCATGCGGTACACGGGAATAGCCGCCAACATCGTAGCGCTTTCGGGTATCGCCATTGCAATCGGGGTGATGGTGGACGTCGGAGTGGTGTTTGTCGAAAGCATCATCCGCTATATGGAGATGCCGGAAAACAAAGGCATCCGCAAGGGGAAAGCAATGGTGAACCTTATTTATAAGGCGGTCAGTGAAGTGTCGGGAGCCATCGCAACGGCAATGATCACGACCATCGTCAGTTTCCTCCCCGTCTTTGCGATGGAGGCGCAGGAAGGGAAGATGTTCTCTCCCCTCGCCTACACGAAGACCTATGCCCTGGCCTCCGCCTTCGTATTGGGATTGATCCTGCTACCGACCTTATCCTATATACTGTTCTCGGTCCGGATCGATTCAAAGCCGATACGGAAAACACTCAACTACATATTGGTAGCCGCAGGCCTCCTTCTATCTGTTCTGTACGGTAGCATTCCGGCACTCGGACTTACCGCTGTCGGACTGAACAATCTGTTTGCCCACCGTTGGAAAAAGCCGGAGACCGGCAACTATATCAACATCGGCATCGCACTTGCCGTCGCCACTTACTTTCTGTCGGAAGAATGGCTGCCGATGGGACCGCAAAAAGGGATTTTCATCAACCTCCTTTTTGTCGCGGGATGTATCGCCGTTATCCTTTCGCTTCTCTGGCTGCTGGTGATCTACTACGAACGCATCCTCCGCTGGTGCCTGGAAAACAGGTGGAAGTTTATGCTACTGCCTGCCGCGACTATCCTTTGCGGCATCCTGATCTGGAAGCGGATCGGGCAAGAGTTTATGCCCAGCCTCAACGAAGGTTCATTCCTACTGATGCCGACCAGCATGCCCCATACGGGAATCGAACAGAACCTAAATTACATCGAAGCCTTGGACAAACGCCTGGCAGCCATTCCTGAAGTGGAAACAGCAATCGGCAAATGGGGCCGGGTGAACTCGGCCCTCGACCCGGCACCCGCCCAAATGTTCGAGAACACTATCAACTACCGTCCCGAATATATCCTGAACGAAGATGGCAAGCGGGAACGTTTCAAGGTGAACCGGAAAGGTGAATACCTCCTGAGAAACGGAGGCACATACAATCCCGCAGCCGGTTTCCGGCTGATACCAGCGGATAGCCTGATACCGGACCGGAAGGGAGACTATTTCCGGCAATGGCGTCCCGAGATCAAGAACACGGACGATATCTGGCAACAAATCGTCAACGTCACCCACCTGCCCGGACTCACATCCGCCCCGAAGCTGCAACCGATAGAAGCACGCCTGGTCATGCTCTCGACCGGTATGCGCGCTCCGATGGGATTGAAAATATACGGGCCGGATCTCGAAACGATCGAGCAAAGCGGAAAGGCGATCGAGCAGGCGCTCAAGGACGTTCCATCCGTCATTCCCTCGTCCGTCTTCTATGACCGTGCTGTAGGCGCTCCCTACCTGGAGATCAAACTGAACCGGGATAACATGGCCCGCTACGGGGTGAATGTCGAAGATTTGCAGGAAATCCTAAGTGCTGCCGTCGGCGGCATGATCCTGACGAAGACGGTCGAAGGTCGCGAACGTTTCCCCGTACGCCTCCGCTATGCACGCGAACTGCGTGACAATCCGGAAGCGCTGTCTATGCTTTTGGTCTCTACGGCTACCGGCGCACAGATCCCGCTGAAAGAACTCGCCGATATCGAATATGCGCGAGGAGCCCAGATGATCCAGAGCGAAAACACCTTTCTGGTCGGCTACGTGATCTTCGACAAAAAACAAGGGAAGGCTGAAGTGGACGTTGTAAAAGAGGCGACAAAAGTGATCGAAGAAAAGATACGGAACGGAGAGTTGAAGCTGGCAAAAGGCGTTTCCTACAAGTTTGCCGGAAACTACGAACAACAGGAACGCGCTACCGCCCGGCTGATAATTGTCGTTCCCCTTGCCCTCCTGATCGTCCTCCTGGTCCTGTACTTCCAGTTCAAAACCATTACCGCATCGTTGATTCATTTCTCCGGCGTGTTCGTGGCTTTCGCCGGCGGTTTCATCCTGCTCTGGCTGTACGGCCAGGACTGGTTCATGAACTTTTCCTTAGCTGGAGTCAATATGCGGGATTTGTTCCAGATGCACACCATCAACCTGAGTGTGGCCGTATGGGTCGGCTTCATCGCCCTCTTCGGAGTGGCGACAGACGACGGCGTTCTGATGGGGACCTACATCCATCATGTCTTCCAGGAAAAGAACCCGCAGACCAAACACGACATACGCGAAGCCGTAGTGACAGCAGGCCTCAAGCGGGTACGCCCCGCAGCCATGACGACCGCGACCACCCTGATCGCCCTGCTCCCCGTCCTCACCTCGACCGGAAAGGGAGCCGATATCATGGTCCCAATGGCGATCCCGACATTCGGCGGTATGCTGATTCAGTCGATGACCATGTTTGTCGTCCCAGTATTCCAGTGCTGGTGGCGGGAAAGTATGATTAAGAAAGAGCAAAAGAAATTAAACAGTCAACAAGATGAAAACGAAACAGTATAAATCCATCCGCAATATGACCTTCATCCGGACAGCCCTGCTGTTACCGGCAATCCTGATGTTCCTGCCATCGCGAGCACAGACAGCAGACAGCCTTTCCTATTACCTGGAAACGGCCGCCCGCAATAACCCGTCGGTAAATTCCAGCTTTGCCCTTTACAAAGCATCCCTGGAAAAGATACCGCAGGCGGGAGCTTTCTCCGATCCCGAACTCGAAATAGGATTCTTTTTCAAACCGATGGAGCAGCTATCCGGCAAACAGGTAGCCGACTTCACCTTGATGCAGATGTTCCCCTGGTTCGGGACACGCAAAGCAGCCCGCAGCGAGGCGACCGAAATGGCACGCATGGCCTACGAACAATTCCGCGAAAGCCGCAACAACCTGTTCTACGAGGTCAAAAGTCAGTGGTACCAATTGAACAACCTGAATGAGCAGTATAAAAACACGGCAGCCAACCTCGCACTGTTAAAGCAGTTGGAACAGTTGGCACTGAACCGCTATACCGCATCCTCTTCATCGGGTGTTCCGGTATCGTCAGCAGCCACCTCACCGGTCATCTCCCCTCTTCCCCAAGCAACGGTAAACAACGGTATGGGAAGTATGGGGAATATGGCTCCCTCCCCTGCACCTGCGTCGCCGGGTGATAGCAAGGCAATGTCCGGCATGGGAGGCGGCCCGATGGGTAGCGGCTCATCCGGCAGCATGTCCGATGTCCTTCGTATCCAGATCGAAATGGCCGAACTGGAAAACAACCTCGAAGCCCTCCTGTCGAACAGGAAAGCAGCCGAAGCCCGGTTCAACAGCCTGCTGAACCGAGACCAGGATCTGCCGGTACAAACGTCCGACTCGCTGGCACAAAAACTGTTTTCCGTAGAAGACAATGCGGTTCTGGACAGCATCATCCTCTCCAACCCGATGCTCTCCATGCTCGAAGCGGAAGCGAACGCGTACAAGGCCAAAGCTGAAATGGACAAGAAGATGAGCCTCCCCATGTTCGGCATCGGCCTGCAATATTCCATTATGGCAAAGAACTCCGAGGAGATGGCCCGGATGTCCGGGATGAGCAACATGAACGGGATGGATATGGTCATGCCGATGATCAAGATCAGCATTCCGATTTTCCGCCGGAAATATAACGCCCAGCAACGAGAAAGCAGGCATTACCGGCAGGCAAGCGAGTTGAAATACGAAGATACGCTTAACCAGCTTCACGCCGAATATATCGCATTAAAACAACAAATGGCAGATGCTTCGCGCAAAATAGACCTGTACGCCAAGCAGCAGGACTTGTCCCGGTCGACCTGGCAGTTGATGCTCCGCGAATTTTCAGCCGGGACGACCTCCCTCACGGACATCATCCAATTGGAACGCCAATTGTTGGATTACAGCCTTAAAAAGAGCGAAGCGGTTGCCGAATACAACACGCTGGTCGCCGGACTGGAAAAATTAGTATCAACCTCCGTAAATGAATAACAAGATGAAAAAGATAAATGAAATCATAAGAAACAAACCGGTTCAATATATAGTAATAGCCCTCGCAGGCTTATGGGCAGGCTGGCTGTTGTTCAGCCCATCTAAAGACGCCACCCCGGCTACCCATGAAGGACATGAGACGCACGAAGGGCACAGTCACGACCTCGTACAAGACGAGACGGGTGTCTGGACCTGCTCCATGCACCCCCAGATACGCCAGGATAAACCCGGCAAATGCCCGATCTGCGCAATGGACCTGATCCCGGTCCGTAAAAGTGGCGGTGGCGGAGAAAACTCCGACCCCAACACAATCCAGCTATCCGAAGAGGCAGCCGCCCTGGCGGACGTGCAGACTTCGCGGATAAGCAAAGAAAATCCGGTCAAAGCCGTCCGCCTGTATGGCAAGATCGCCCCGAACGAACAAAGCCTTCAATCCCAAACAGCGCACGTCGGCGGACGTATCGAACAACTGAATATCAACTTTACCGGTGAAAGCGTACATACCGGGCAGACACTTGCCGTTCTCTATTCCCCCGAACTGTTCACCGCCCAACAGGAACTTTTGGAAGCCATCAAGATGCAGCAGCCCGCTCTTATCCGGGCAGCCCGCGAGAAACTCCGCCTTTGGAAGATGACGGATGCCCAGATAGAAGCGATCGAACAGTCGGGAACCGTTTCCCCGCTCGTCGAGATCAAAGCGAACGTAAGCGGGATCGTGATGACCAAGCGGGTAAACCAAGGCGATTATGTTGCTTCGGGGGCCGTGTTGTTCGACATCGCGAACCTGTCAAAAGTATGGGCTATGTTCGACGCTTTCGAAGTGGATCTGCCTTTCTTGAACAAAGGCGACCAGGTCCATTTCACCCTTCAGGCCCTTCCCGGCAAGACCTATACCGGGCGAATCGCTTTTATCGATCCGATCATCAACCCGTCCACCCGTACGGCGCGTGTCCGGGTGGAAGTCCCCAACAGCCAGATGGAGCTAAAACCTGAAATGTATGCGACCGCCGAAGTCAGTGCCCCCCTTCAAGGCTATAAGGACCGGATCGTCGTGCCGCAAACCGCCGTCCTCTGGACCGGAAAGCGTTCTATCGTCTATGTCAAGCAATCGGATACCTCCACGCCTACTTTCCTGATGCGCGAAGTCGAGTTGGGGCCGTCACTCGGCAACGCCTACGTCATCTTGAAAGGATTGTCCGAGGGAGAAGAGATTGTAACCAACGGCGTATTCTCGATAGACGCCAGCGCCCAGCTCGAAGGGAAACAGTCGATGATGAACAACGACGGCGAAGCGCAACCGATGAGCGGCCATGCAGGACATACGATGGACGGCCATGAAGGGCATGCTGCGCACGGAACCTCCGCTACACAAGCGGAAACGGCAGGCGAGCATGCCATGTTCGGCGTCAAAGGTTCCTGCGATATGTGCAAACAGCGCATCGAAACGGCGACCAAGAGCGTAAACGGCGTTTTATCGGCCCATTGGGACAAGGAGAAACAGATGATACACCTGCAATATGATCCGTCCAAAACTTCTGTCGACGCCATCAGCAAAGCAATTGCCAAAGCAGGGCACGACACCGATACTTATAAAGCGGATCAAACCGTCTACGACCAGCTGCCGGGTTGCTGCAAATACCGCAAGTAGGCGGTTGCAGCACACCGGAAAAGTTTCAACAGTGAAACTCCGAGTTCCATGCAGTGAAACTTCAAGTTCCACCCAATGAAACAAAAGTGTCTGTGGTCGAAACAAAAGTTTCAAGGCACGAAACTAAAGTTTCTTTCTAATGAAACTCCAAGTTTCACTACATGAAACTTTCAAACGCCATGCAGCCCGCCTGAAGTTACCCCTGTAACCGGTTAAACATTCGGGCCAGTCGCCCGGAACGGCAATAACGGCTCAAAACAAAATACCCTTCGGCTAAATCAAGATAGCCGGAGGGTATTTTTGTTTTTAAATCCCGGAGAAGATTCAGACTTGCCCTGGGATTTTTTTTACCTGTCTAATAATACATTTCAGGAATCGAAATATTCAGCTCTGCATGCAGTACGCCGCTTTTTTCAAACAGGCGGACTTTATTTTCCTTTACTAACCATCCTAAAGCCAAACAGACTAAAGACTCATGATAGTGAGTCATTTCCCCAATCCTCTTCACTGACAAAATTTTTCTTTCTGATAACAAAGACCAGATCTGACCAGCCTCTGAAACAACATCATTCTTAGTCATAGCACCTCACTTATTTGATATAATATTTTTCCTCACCACTTCTTCAGAAAGCCAAATTATTCTTTCGCTTTAAAAGGTGAACACTTCCATCCCCCGAAAAGTTTAGCAAAACGGCGTCAATCAACATTAAAATGAAAGAAAAAGGAGTAATCCTACTCCTCCAACATTCCTTCCAAATATCGGTCAGGAGGCAACTCCATACTCTGGAGAAATCCCGCTAGGGAGCTATAGGTCAGACTATTCTTCGTCAGGTCCGTCAAAGCGATCCGGCGGAGACATTCGAACGGGATCGCATAATCCACATAGGGAATCAGGTTACCACCGATAAAATCATATCCGGCTTCTGCCGGATCGCAAAATTGCACGAGCCTCCATTCCTGTTCGGAAGCCCAACGGGGTTCCCTTACTTCCAGACAGGCATTGCAAAGCATCGAGAAGAAACGTGAATCCCGCTTGAACCCGGTATGTTCTTCATTGTAAAAGAATTTGTCATACTCCTGTCCCATCTGCGAGACAAACGCGTTCAGGTTTTCTTCCTCATTGTATTTGCAACGAAGCAAGTATTTATCCTCCGACAAACTATACTCACCCAGCGCCCCGTAATCGAAAGCCAACCGCAAACAGGAAGACTTCTTTTCCATCACGCCGGAAGGAATTTCCGGGTTTTGATAAAGGGAAAGAGCGTACATCTCCATCTCCGGCCCGATAAGCATCCGGCGGTTCTCCCGAAAAAAAGGAATATTTTGTTTGCTAAACTCCTGTTTGACACCTTTTTGTTCTTCATACAAAACTATCGAACGGCGAAGCAGGGATAAACCGTAGCCCGTTACTTCATCCGGTCTGGCATACATCAAATTGGGCACACGCAGGGTAAATGTTCCCGGTGTCTTCGGCTTTTTACAGCCGTGCACAAAGGATTCTATTGAAACATAAGCGTATAAATCCATCTTTTATGATTTTTTTTAGTGTCAAATATACTGAATATATTAGAGATTATCTACCTTTGTTAAAACTTTTATAAACTACATAAAACCAATAGAACAAGATGAAACGTCGTGATTTCCTTAAGACCAGTGTTGTAGCAGGTGCAGCCTTATCTCTGAATTTTGAAGGATTGCAGGCTGCTCTCTCCTCGAATACAGTAGCAGTAGAACAAGCGCCCGACCTGGTAGCAGTAATGGGTGGTGAACCGGAAGCCATGCTCGACAAGGCGTTGGAAGCGCTTGGCGGCATCGGCAAGTATATCAAGAAAGGACAAAAGGTCGTTATCAAACCCAATATCGGATGGGACCGTACGCCGGAACTGGCCGGGAATACGAATCCGGGGCTGATAAAGGCGCTCGTAAAGAAATGTTTCGAAGCAGGAGCCGAAAAAGTGACGGTGTTCGACCATACGTGCGATAATTGGCAGAAATGTTACGAGACAAGCGGTATCGCCGCAGCCGTAAAGGAAGCGGGCGGTATCATCATGCCGGGTAACGATGAGAAATATTTCAAAGAAGTAGCCATTCCCGGCGGCGTGACGCTGAAAAGCGCCAAGATACACGAGTCGCTGATCGAAGCGGATGCCTGGATCAATGTTCCCATTCTGAAAAACCATGGAGGAGCCAAGCTGTCATGCGCGATGAAGAACATGATGGGGATCGTTTGGGACCGTCGCTTCTTCCACCAGAACGACTTGCAGCAATGTATCGCCGATATCTGTACCTGGCAGAAGAAACCGGTACTGCATATCGTGGATGCCTACCGAATGATGCATCAGAACGGTCCACAGGGAAAAAGTGCAGCCGACGTGGCTACCTTGAAGTCGATGATCGTCTCTCCGAATATCGTCGCTGTCGATACGGCCGCCCTCGCTTTGTTCAACCAGGTAAAGAAGTTGGATATGGCAGCCGTCGGGCATCTGAGCAAAGGGGAAGCGCTTAAATTAGGTTCCACCGATCTGAAAAAAATAAACATCAAACGTATTAAGATCTGATGAAGAGACGAAATTACCTAAAGGGATTGAGAGTTTTGCTCGCAATCCTCTTTTTTGTACCCATACTTTTGTTTTTCGTAGACTTCTCGGGAGTTTTACCGGATAGCGTGCACGGGTTGCTGCATCTGCAACTGATGCCGGCCCTGTTGGGAGGGATGGTCGGCCTGATCGTGTTTCAGCTCTTGCTGGCACTTGTATTCGGACGTATTTACTGCTCCGCGATATGTCCGGCAGGCGTATTCCAAGATATCATCAACCGGCTGTTTTGCATCGGCAAAAAAAAGAAGAAAGGAAGCCGCCGTTTTACGTATCACAAGCCGATGAACTGGTTTCGCTATGTGCTGTTAGCGATTACGGCAGTCATGGCTGTTTTCGGTTTTAGCGGGTTGTGCCTGCTTTTGGACCCGTACAGTAACTTCGGGCGTATTGCGGCAAGCCTGTTCCGTCCGGTCGTGATGTGGGGAAATAACATTCTTGCCGACCTGCTGATGAAAGTGGACAACTACTCATTGTTCCATGTGACGATCAGCACCGTGGCAACCTCCGGTCTGATCGCGGCAACAGTTGCGTTGCTTGTCTTCATCGTCATGACTGTTTTCCGCGGACGGCTGTTCTGCAATACGATCTGCCCTGTCGGAGCCTTGTTGAGCCTGTTCTCGCGCTACTCGCTCTTCCGCATAACTTTCGATAAGGAAGCCTGTACGCATTGCGGAAACTGCGAACATACCTGCAAGGCGGAAGCGATCGACAGTAAAAACCTGACGGTCGATACGTCCCGTTGCGTAGATTGCTTCAATTGTGTTTCTTCCTGTGCCAAAGGCGGCCTGCAATACCGGCTGCAACTTCCAGGTATGAAACAGGTGGAAACGACAACCAATATCCCGACTGTACAGGAATTACATTCCAGCCAGCCGATAGTCGCCAACAGCCGCCGTACATTCCTGGCCACAGGTGTAACAGTCGCCGCCTCGCTGCCGTTGGTATCAGCGATTGCCGAAGGAGGGGGCAAAGGGAAAATGAACAGGAAAGGCAGAAAGAAATGGCCTCCCCTCACGCCTCCTGGTTCTATCAGCCTGGAACGTTTCAAAGATAAATGTACGGGATGCCAAATATGTGTCGTCCGCTGTCCGAGCCAGGTTCTGCGCCCGACAGGGTTGGAATACGGTTTGGATTACATGCTGAAACCGCGTTTGGCCTATATCAGCAGTTACTGTAATTATGAGTGCACGGTCTGTTCCGACGTATGTCCCACCGGCGCAATCAAACCTCTGACAGTCGAAGAGAAGACGACGACGCAAGTCGGCATTGCCACTTTCTTCAAAGGCCGTTGTGTCGTTAATACAGAAGAGAAAGATTGCGGCGCCTGTGCCGAACATTGCCCAACCCAGGCCGTACACATGGTTCCTTACAAAGGGACACTGACGATCCCGCAAATCAACCCAGACCTCTGTATCGGATGCGGTGGATGCGAATCGATTTGCCCGGTACGTCCGATGCGTGCCATCATCGTCAAATCAAACGTAGAGCACAAATTCGTCGAAAAGCCCAAAGAAGAGGAAGTCAAAGAAGTCGAGGTCGACGATTTCGGTTTTTGATTAACGATATATTACCGACTATATTATGAGGCCTTACTTGTGAAAGTAAGGCCTTTTCTTTATCTTTGCAGCCATGAAATTCGAATTACAATATAACGACACAAAATCAAATGCAAGGGCGGGTCTGATTACCACTGATCATGGAGTAATTGAAACGCCCATTTTTATGCCGGTCGGTACGCAGGGCACGGTAAAAGGTGTCCACATGACCGAGTTGGAGGAAGATATCGATGCACAAATCATTTTAGGAAACACATACCATTTGTATCTCCGCCCCGGACTGGAGATATTGGAACAGGCAGGCGGACTGCATAAGTTCAATACATGGAACCGGCCGATCCTGACGGATAGCGGAGGTTTCCAGGTCTTCTCGCTTTCCGAAAACCGCAAGTTACATGAGGAAGGCGCTATGTTCCGTTCGCATATCGACGGTTCCAGGCATCTTTTTACCCCGGAGAAGGTAATGGATATCCAACGGATCATCGGGGCCGATATCATTATGGCTTTCGATGAATGTTGCCCGGGCGATGCCGAGTATGAGTATGCGAAACAATCCCTCGGCCTGACGGAGCGTTGGCTGGATCGTTGTTTCGAACGTTTCAACTCTACGGAGCCGAAATATGGGTATCAGCAGAGCCTTTTCCCGATTGTACAAGGTTGCGTTTATCCCGAACTGCGTCGAAAGGCTGCCGAGAATGTAGCGGAAAAGGGCGCGGACGGCAATGCGATCGGCGGCCTGGCAGTAGGCGAACCGACTGAAAAGATGTACGAGATGATCGAAGTGGTCAACGAGATACTGCCGAAGGACAAGCCCCGCTACCTGATGGGAGTCGGTACGCCGATCAACATTCTGGAAGCGATCGAACGGGGCGTCGATATGTTCGACTGCATCATGCCGACACGCAACGGGCGGAACGGACAGATATTTACCCGCTTCGGCACAATCAATTTGCGTAATAAGAAATGGGAGAACGACTTCTCTCCCATCGATCCGGATGCCCATTCGGCTATCGACACACGCTACAGCAAGGCCTATCTGCACCATCTGATCAAGGTGAACGAGATGCTGGGGCTTCAACTGGCATCGATCCATAACCTCGCGTTTTACCTGTGGCTCGTAAAAGAGGCACGCAAACATATCATTGCCGGCGATTTCACCTCCTGGAAAAGTGAGATGGTCCGTCAGTTATCTAACCGGTTATAAGCAAGCTGTCACATGAAATTCAAACTGAAACGGATAGACTGGTACATCATCAAGCAATTCTTGGGTACTTACATCTTTGCGATTGCCCTGATTATCGCTATCTCGGTTGTCTTCGATATAAATGAGAAGATCGACAAGTTCCTGAGTCCGGACGTGCCGTTGAAAGCGATTGTCTTCGACTATTACATGAACTTCATTCCTTATTTTGCGAATCTGTTCAGCCCGTTGTTTACTTTCATTGCCGTTATCTTCTTCACTTCGAAGTTGGCAGACAATTCGGAAGTCATTGCCATGTTGGCGAGCGGGATGAGTTTCCGGCGACTGATGTTGCCTTACGCGATTTCGGCAGGGATCATTGCGCTCAGTACGTTTGCGCTGAATGCTTATATCATTCCACCTGCCAATGCCACGCGTATCGACTTTCAGAACAAATATATCAAAAATAAAAAGGTAGATTATGTCCGTTCCGCCCAGTTGGAGATCGAACCCGGTGTAATCGCTTATTTCGATCGCTACGATGCACGCTCCGGAATGGGTTACCGTTTTTCTTTGGAGCATTTCGAGGACAAGAAGATGATTTCACGTCTTACGGCAAATTCCATCAAATATGATTCGCTCTACAATTGGACATTGATTGATTATATGATCCGCGACTTCGACGGGATGCGCGAGCATATCACCGAGGGGAGCCGCATGGACACCACGTTGACAATCGTCCCTTCGGACTTCCTGATCTCGGTCAACGACTGCGAGACGATGACCTCTCCCGAACTGTCCACCTACATCGACCGCCAAAAGAAACGGGGGATCGGTAATATCCAGACGTTCCAGATCGAATATCACAAACGTTTTGCCGCCATCATGGCCGCCTTCATCCTGACCTCCATCGGAGCCTCGCTATCCTCCCGCAAGATCAAAGGTGGCATGGGATTGAACATCGGTATCGGGCTGGCATTGAGTTTCTCTTACATCCTCTTCACCACCGTCACATCGACCTTCGCCATCAACGGCAGCCTCAGCCCTGCTATGGCCGCTTGGATCCCGAATATATTGTACACGTTTATTGCGATTTATTTGTACCAGAAGGCACCGAGGTAAAAGACGGGAGCAGAAAGTTGTAAAAACCTCCAAAACTTCCACCGCTGTAATCTGAGTGCATACTTCATGAAATATGCATTCAATAAACTAATAAACAGATAATTACATCAATAAACAACTAATTATTAAAAACTTTTTCTCCTTATTCACGGACAAAATTCTCCCATTTATGTTGGATTTATATTTAATAAAAATAGTTTGTCCGTGAAACATTCATGATAAAGGAAAATCAAATAAAGGCTAAATTGCAAATACAAAGCTCAAATTACTATAAATCAAACCTTAACCTCATATCAGATATATATTATACAGAAACCCACTTCAAATTGAAGCGGGAGTAAATATTATAGTTTATATAGTTTTTCTGAAATCCGGCTTCAAATACCGTATGGAGAGAAGAATGCCTATTGCACGGAAATCCGCTGCTTATCGCAAAAAAAGGAATACCTGTTGGTTTGGTTCTTCCTGCTTATTCCTTTACACCCAATAAAAAGATATATTATAAATAAAAAAGGATGCAATCGAATCGACGCATCCTTTTTCTATTTAAAAATTAATGAATTATTTTACCAATTTCAATCCAACTTCAAATTTTGTTGTCTTTTCCATCGCTTCAGGAAAAGCTTTCAGCATTGTCTTAACTAATTGTCCCATTCCTCCTAAAGCATCATCACCGATAAGTTCTGCTAACGTAGGTAATAAAGGAACAATCTGACTTACTAACGCTTTATCAATATACACACGGGCAGATTTACCATCAGAACCAATTTCATAATTAACAGGAATACCATTTTGTAATAAAGCCATAATTTGTTCTAACGGAAGATCTTCTATGCCAGCCTTACTCTTTAGGCTTCCCATAATCTTAGTAATATCCAAAAAGACAAGGATTTGCTTATCCGTCACATTATATGAAGCATATCCTGCTTCCGACGTTTCCCAAACAGGTGTGACCGGTTTAGCCAAATCCATTCCTGCTTTAGAAATAGAAGCTACAATCTGCCCATCTTCCTGGAACGTAACACTCTGAAGAACCTGTACCAAAGCTAAACTTCCAAAACCTTCAGCCACTGCAGGAATAGAAGTCACAGGCAAAAATCCAAGCATAGTACCTTCAGCAGCTTCCCAAACCATAGACACAGGACCCGATACAAAAGTTTCGTTTTCATCTTTAACTACTTCAGCTAATTTCCAAGTTCCCGCAATAGGAGCTGTGATTTTAAAAGTCACATCCAAAGTCAGAACTCCGGCCTCAACAATACCTTTAGCAGATACAGTACGCAAATCATTCGCATTGTTACCTTCCAATGTATAGTTTTCACCTGTTTTCACCATCTTTGTATCAATCGTCACTTCAGCCTCACCCGGAATCAGATTTGCTAATGTAATAGCTGCTTGTTCAGCCGAACTTGCATTTACTTTTACAGATTGGCCAGTCACTTCGGCACCACTAAACTTTAAATTCAATGTTTCTGCTGTATAAGTCGCAGAAATAGCTTTCCAACTGTCATCAGTCTTATTGTCATCATCATCACTACAAGCAGTGAAGAAACTCAATGCGCAAAGCATCGTAAACACAAAAAATAGATTTTTCTTCATAATCTTCTTTTTAAATTATACATAAAAACGGCGTGAAGGTAAGTAATCCAAATGAAACAAACAACACAAAAAAGTTAACGCCGGTTATTCCGAAAAAATAACCGGCGTTATCATAAAAATAGACAATTCAATCTATAATATTGGATTAATTATATATGATTATTTTTTAGACAAATTGATTCCTACCATAAAATCTTTGTCAGCCATAATAACAGGAAGCAAAGTTCCGATCTGACCGATCATCTCTGCTTTATCAGGCATAATACCGGCTATTAATTCCATTACAGGAGCCAGTTGCGTACCCAAAGATGTTGCGAGCGTATTATTGATCAAAATACTATATTCGCCATCCTCTTCTTCAAGTACTAAAGGAATACCATTTTGAGCCATTGCTATGAGCTCTGCCAATGTATTGTCTTCCGATTTAAGCATTCCCATCAATGCGGTAATGTCAAGGGTTACATATAACATTTTATCTTTTACGTAATATTCCATAAGACCTTCTAACTTAGTTGCTTTTCCCTCTTTCGTAAAGGAAATTGTTATATTTCCGTTTTCAAGGAATGTAATCTCCGGCGCTACTTCTGCAATAGCCGCCTCTGCTTTTTGATCGGCAAACGCACAGAATTGATAATCCGGAATAGTCTGTCCTCCAAACGCTATCTCTCCTGATTCGGTAGTCAGGCTCATGAAGAAACTACCTCCCATTACATTATAATCATTTGCATCAATTTTACCATCTCCATTTATATCAGACGGAACATAAGGCGGGAATACCCACGTACCAATAAGGGGAGAATCGACTTTGATGGCAACGGCTAAAGTCAGGACACCTGCATTCACATTTCCAGTAACAGACACTGTACGACTACCTTCCACTGTTGCAGTTCCTTCCAGACTATAATTGGCAATTACTTCTTCCGCTTTTGTAGCTTTCGACATAACGAGGTCAACTTTCACTTCGTCCACACCTGCAACCATTCCTTTCAGGGTAGCAGTTGCTTTCTCTGCCGAAACGGCTTCGATCATAACAGATTGATTATTAAGTTCTTGACCATTATAAGTCAACTTAAGTTTGTCTGCAGTATACGAACCAGCAACAGCTTTCCAAGTTGTGTCCTCCGGTGTTGGTTCATCTTTTTTTTCATCGTCGTCTCCACAAGATGAAAAAAGATTTAAGGCACAAAATAAGGCCATTAAATAGAATAAACTCTTTTTCATAATATACATTTTTAAATGATTAAACTATATTAAACAGCGCGCAAGTTAATGATTTTAAATGATCAAAACAAAATAAAACAAACAAAAGGGAGAATCTTTCCAAATCCTCCCTTTCACCACCATGAAAACCACAAAAAGAACAAAAAAACTATTCTACCACTAACATTTTATCGCCGACGGAAACTTTGTCGCCGTCGTTAATATACACTTCCTTCACGACGCCGTCGATCGGGCTGCGGATCTCGTTTTCCATCTTCATGGCGACGAGTACGCAGAGCGGAGTTCCGGCTTGAACTTCTTCGCCGGGCTTGACGTGGACTTTGAGTATCACGCCCGGCATCTGTGCGGTGATCACCTGGCGGCCGGCGGCGGCTGAACGGATGCGGGATTGGCGCATCTTCTTCAATTCGTCGATCACCTGGACCTGGAAATAATCGCCTTTATTCTTTACCTCATAGACGTCGTTGCCGATATTCGAGATCTGGACGCCGTGCGATTTATGATTCAGGATGATCGAATGGATCGTGTCGCCTCCCATATTATAATCCACTTCGTATATCTTACCGTTGACGGAAACTTTCTTTACCGGACCGTCTTCGAGGATTTCGACCTTGAATTCGGTATCGGGTATATCGTTTACTGTTGCGAAATAAGTCGCTAATGCTTTTGCTGACATAATAAATTCCTCCTTACTTACCTCGTTCCCGCGCCTGACGCGGGATCGCATGGGCACTGCCTTTATCAGACAGTCCTTTTGCGGCCCCGCATACGATGCGGGGACAAGGATATTTTTAATAATTATTGGCAGTCATCTGTAATTTGCCGTAATATTTCCACAGGGATTCTCCGACGAGCGGGACGGTCGTTGCCCGTGCGGCAGCTTCCTTCTCCTGCTCGAAATGTTTGATAGCGGCAGCGATCACGGCTACAAGCGGATCATTGCTCTGGCGGCGTTTCAGGTCTTCCTTGTCGAACTTGGTGTCGATGAAGGTCGTGTCATAGTTGCCGGAGAGGAAGGTCGCGTTGTGCAGCACACGCTGGTGGAACGGGATCGTCGTCTTAATCCCTAAGATCTTGTATTCGCGGAGGGCGCGCACCATGTTGGAGATGGCCGACTCGCGGTTACGGCCCCAGGCGCACAGCTTGGCGATCATCGGGTCGTAGTGGAGGGAGACTTCAAAACCGGCGTAGGCGGCACTGTCTAAACGGACGTTACGCCCTTCGGGGGCTTCGCGAACCTTGATGATTCCGGGCGACGGCATGAAGTTGTTCTCCGGGTCTTCGGCATAGATGCGGCATTCGATGGCGGCTCCGCGAAACTCGATGTCTTCCTGCTTATAGGGAAGCGGATTTCCGGCGGCCACGAGGATCATGTCGCGCACGAGGTCGACGCCGGTACACTCTTCGGTCACGGTGTGTTCCACCTGCAGGCGGGTATTCATTTCGAGGAAATAGAAATTCTGGTCCTTATCCATCATAAATTCAAGCGTCCCGGCACTATAGTACCCGATCTTCTTGCAGGCTTCGACGGCAACCTCCAGCATCTTCTGCCGCGTCTCTTCCTTGACGAAGGGCGACGGGGATTCTTCGATCACTTTCTGGTTACGGCGCTGGATGGAGCATTCGCGGTCGTAGAGATGGATCACATTACCGTATTTGTCGCCCAAGACCTGCACTTCGATATGGTGCGGATGTTCGATATATTTCTCGATATAGATGGCATCGTCGCCGAACGAGTTGGCGGCTTCCGAACGGGAAAGTCGGAAAGCTTCGTCTAACCCTGCCTCGTCGCGCACTAAACGCATCCCTTTTCCACCACCTCCGGCAAGGGCTTTCAGCATGATGGGGTAACCGACTTCGGCTGCCACGCGGCGCACTTCTTCGAGGCCGGCAACGGGTTCCTTGGTTCCGGGAACGATCGGGACACCGGCTTCAGCCATAATCTTACGCGCCTCGGTCTTGACTCCCATGCGGGCGATCACGTCGGCGCTCGGACCGATAAAGATCACGCCTTCTTCCTCGCAGCGGCGGGCAAAATCGGCATTCTCCGACAGGAAACCGTATCCGGGATGGATGGCGGCTCCCGTTTTCTTGGCGATCGAGAGGATCAGTTCGGGTTTGAGGTAGGAAGTGTCGGCCGCATCCTCCGAGATGCAGTAGGCTTCTTCGGCATACCGGACATGAAGGGCGCCACGGTCGACATGGGTATAGATGGCAACGGTGGGAATATTCATCACGCGGCAGGTACGAAAGATACGCATGGCGATCTCGCCGCGATTGGCTACTAATACTTTCTTAATCATAACGGCTGCGTTTTAAAGTGGAATATTGGAATGTTTCTTCGGCGGATTGGACTGCCGTTTGTTGGCTAACAGCTCGAAGCTGCGGATCAGGCGCGGGCGGGTTACCGACGGTTCGATGATCTCGTCGACATATCCCAACTCGGCGGCACGGTACGGATTGGCGAATTTCTCGCGGTAATCGTCCTGCAATTCCTTGCGTTTCTTTTCGACATCCTCGGCTTTCTTCAACTCTTTGCGGAAAAGGATATTAACGGCGCCGTCCGGCCCCATCACAGCAATCTCGGCCGTCGGATAGGCGAAATTGATATCGCCGCGGATATGTTTGGAACTCATCACGTCGTAGGCGCCTCCGTAGGCTTTGCGGGTTATAACCGTTACTTTCGGGACGGTCGCTTCGCAATAGGCATAGAGCAGTTTGGCTCCGTGGCGGATAATGCCTTCATACTCCTGGTTCACACCCGGAAGGAATCCCGGCACGTCCACGAATGTCAGCAACGGAATGTTGAACGCGTCGCAGAAACGGACGAAGCGGGCGGCCTTGACCGACGCATTGATATCGAGCGTCCCGGCGAGGGCTGCCGGTTGGTTGGCGACGACCCCGACCGTCTTCCCGTTCAGGCGGATATAGCCGATCAGGATGTTGCGGGCGTATTCTTCCTGCACTTCGAAGAAGTTGTTGTCGTCCGCAACCGAAAGGATCAGTTCGCGCATGTCATAGGGCTGGTTCGGATTGGTCGGGACTAAGTTGTTCAGATTTTCGTCGATGCGGTTCGCGCTGTCGGTGGTCGGGACAAACGGAGGTTCCTCCATGTTGTTGTTGGGGAGGAAAGACATGAGTTCGCGTATCTTCAGGATGCATTCCATGTCGTTGTCGGCCGTGAAATGGGCGACACCCGATTTCGTACTGTGCACTTCCGAGCCGCCCAGTTCGTTCATGGTCACCTCTTCCTGCGTCACGCTCTTCACGACTTCCGGGCCTGTGATAAACATGTAGCTGGAATCTTTCACCATAAAGATAAAATCGGTCAGCGCAGGCGAATAAACGGCTCCACCGGCACACGGGCCCATGATGGCGCTGATCTGCGGGATCACACCCGAAGCCAGCGAATTGCGCAGGAATATCTCTGCATATCCGGCGAGCGAACGGACGCCTTCCTGGATGCGCGCCCCGCCCGAATCGTTCAGGCCGATCACCGGAGCACCCAACTGCATCGCCATATCCATAATCTTGCAAATCTTACGCGCATACGTTTCGGAGAGGGCACCGCCAAAGACCGTGAAGTCTTGGGCGAAGACAAAAACCGTACGTTTGCCTATCATCCCGTAGCCGGTTACCACCCCATCTCCCAGCGGACGCTGTTTTTCCAGTCCGAACTCGGTGCAACGGTGGGTGACAAACTTATCTACTTCGACAAAACTTCCTTTTTCAAGGAGCAGTTCAATACGTTCACGGGCAGTCAACTTTCCTGCCGCATGTTGCTTGGCGATCCGGTCTTCTCCACCACCTAACTCTGCCTGGTGATTGAGCGCCGCCAACTGATCGATTTTCTCTTTCATGGAATTTCCGGTTTAATTGTGTTTCGTGCAATGTAATCATTTAATATAATATAAACATCGGATGCAAGGATAAGGTTTATCTATCAACTGATAGGTAATATTTATTACATTGCTTTTATCTCGTCATGAAAGTAATCAAAAAAATCAAGGATCGACCGGCTTCGAATCATATAACGCCCCTGCTGCTTTCAAATATCCGACATAATTCAAATAGAGCTGAAAACGGGCATCGACTTGCGTTTCATAGGCTTGTTGCCACAAAGCCTGCGCTTCGAGGTAGTCCGATAGCGTCTCCAGGCCCACTTCGTACTGGCTTTTGCTGACCTTCATGTTTTCTTCGGCCTGAAGGAGCGAACGGTCGGAGAGTTCGCTTTCCAGCCGGGCTTCGTCGAGGTTGTTGGCGGCTTGTGTCAATTCCAGCATCATTTGTTCGTTCAGGTTTTCCTGTTCCAGGCGGGATTGTACCAGCTTGGCTTTGGCGGCACGCACCTTATTGCTCCGCTCTCCGAAATGAAAAAGCGGGATGCTCACGTTCAGGAAGACGGAGAAACTGCCTTTGTCCATCAACATCTGGTCGTTCAGCTCAAAGCCGTGTACATAATCGTAAGAACCCATGATGCCGACTTTAGGCAACAGCTCGCTACGGTTCAACCGTACCTGCTGCCCGGCCATTTCGACCTGTTTGTCCAGGATGGCATATTCGGGGCGAGCGCTGATATCGGAGATCTGGACATCCAGTCCCTTTTCGACCGCCGGATAATCGCCGGAAATACGGATGTCGGCAACAAGCGGTTTCCCGATCAAATGGCAGAGGTTCATGGTCGCCAGCCGCAGGGCATTTTCCGCCTTACGGATGGAAAGCTCGCTTTCGTTCAGCTTCACCTGCACTTTCAGTACATCGTTCTGCGGTTTCAGGCCATGCTTGTAAGCGCTTTCGACGTTCGACAGCAGTTCCTGGAGCACGGCGTTGTATTTATCCGCCACCTTCTTCATCTCCTGCGCTTTCACGACCTGGGCATAGGCATTGTCCGTTTTGAGAATCACTTCCGTCGCCGTCAGCACCTCGTTCATCTCGGCCATCTCTTTTCCTAAGACAGACATCCGGTAGGCCGCCCTGATCTTACCGCCCATATAAAGCGGCTGCTCTACCTGGATGCCGCCCATATAGACCGTCCCGACTTTATAATCGAGATTGATGCCGGGGAAATAGGCGAAGTTGCCCGTCGGCTTAAAGTTTCCGGCAGCATCGGGCTGCAAGACGGGCAGGTTGCCTCCTTCGATCCCGAATCCGCCGTTCGCCGTACTGTAAAGGCCCATTCCGCTGGCGGTGAAGTTCGGGAAGAAATTTCCTTTATAGCTTTTCATCGTGTACAGGGCACTTTCGGTCTGCTTCACCGATGCCGCCATCTCCTTGTTATATTGCATCGCCATTTCGCGACATTGCTGCAAGCTCAACGTCTCCTGTGCAAAAAGAGAAGACGGGCAAAGAATAGACAACAGGATAATAGATATTTTTTTCATCAGTCTACATGTTTAATATGAAAGAATAATGCGTATAGGACAGGAATAAAAACAAGTGTGATCACCGTGCCGAATAGCAGGCCGCCCATGATGGATGCCGCAAGCGAACCGAACATGGCGTCGGTCAGCAACGGAATCATCCCCAAGATCGTGGTCAGGGCCGCCATCATCACCGGACGCAGACGGCTCTGGGCACTGTCGATCAACGCGGTGACCGGCTCCGTCCCCTGTCCGATCTGCAAGGTGATTTCATCCATCAGCACGATACCGTTCTTTATGATCATTCCTATCAGCCCCAATGTCCCGACAATGGCGACAAAGTTGAACGTCTTGCCGGTCACCAGCATCGTCATCACCACCCCGACAAATACCATCGGAATACTACAGAAGATAATGGCAGGCTTGCGGTAATCCTTAAACAGCATGATCAGGATCGCGATCATCAGGATAATGGCCAGCGGGAAGTTCTTGAACAGGTACTTCATGGACTGGTCGCTGGCGTTCTTCTCTCCCTGCCATTGCAACGAATAGCCTTCGGGAAGTTCGATCTGCTCCAACTTCTCCGCAACCGCCCGACGCGCTTTTTCCGTCTCGACACCCGGCACGGGGGAACATTGCACGCGCTGGCTGCGCTGTCCGTTGTAACGCGGTATGACCGGGTCTTCCCACCGCACGTCGATTCCTTTGCTGATCTGTTTCAACGGCGTACTGCCCATCAGGTTTTCGATCAGTTCCTCTTTCGAGAGTGTCCCAGCTTTCAGTTTCACCATGTTTTCTTCGTTCAGCAGGCCGTTCAACGAAGGGAGCGTCGAAAAGACCTGCGTGTTCCCCAGGTCCTCGATCGGTTTTCCTTGTCCGTCCAGACATTTCAGATAGATGTTATTCTTATGGATGCCCTCATAAAAAGAACCGATAGGAATACCACCCGTAGCTGCCAGCAACGAGAGGCTGACATCGCTCCGGCTCAATCCCAACGCGCGGGCAGACGGCTGATCGTACTCGATTGTCAGGACCGGGACCTGTGGCTCCCAGTCGGTCATGATGAGGCAGACTTCCGGCGTATTCTCCATAATATGCCGTGCACTGTCCGCCAAGCGGTGCAGGACGGCGGGATCGGGTCCCAGGAACTGGGCCTCGATGGGATATTTTTTAAACATCAGGTTGTAACGTTTCAGCTTGACATAAGCATCCGGGTACTGCTGTGTCAGGTATTCCTGTATCTCGTCGATGTTTTCGACCAGCTCGTCGGGAGATGTAAAGTCGATAATCAGCTCCCCGTAGGCCAGCGAAGGATTGGCTATGCTTCGCACCAGGTTGTAACGTCCCGGCGTCCCACCGATGGAAGCGGTGACGTTCGTGATCTCCTTCCGGGTTTTCAGGTAGGCTTCTATCTCTTTCAGGTCATGTGCCACACGGGTAGAATTGTTGCCCTCGGGAAGTTTGTATTCCATGTACAGTTGGTCGTACACCATGTCAGGAAAGAATCCCTGGCGCAGGAACCGGTAGCTGTAAGCAGACAAAAGCAGCAAAGCGACCATCGTCAACGTGAAGCCGAGGCGATGCGACAAACCGAAACGCAAAGCAGCCCGCAACGCGGCATATATCTTACCTTTATATATACGCTTCCCGGAACTGTCGGCTTCCACCACCGGATGCAACCACCGGTTTGCCATCAACGGGACGTGGAGCAACGCCAGCACCCAGCTTAGCAAAAGGGAAACCGCCAGTACGATAAACAGGTCGCGCGTATAAACGCCTGCCGTATCAGGCGACATATAGATCGGCAGGAAGGCAATAATGGCGATCAGGGTCGCCCCCAGCAACGGCATCGCCGTCTGCCGCCCGATAGCGGTCATCGCTTCCATCCTGTCTTTTCCAGCTTTCAAATCCACCAATATGCCGTCGATGATCACAATGGCGTTGTCCACCAGCATCCCCATCGCCAGCACGAAAGCTGCCAAAGAGACACGCTGCATCGTTCCCCCGGCGAATTGCAGGAAAAGGAATGAACCGAAAACAGTCACCACCAAACTGATGCCGATAATCAGGCCGCTCTTGAACCCCATCGCCAGCATCAGGATAAACACGACGATGACGACAGACTCGATCAGGTTGAGAACAAACGTCCCCAACGAATCTCCCACACGTTCGGGCTGATAGAATATCTTATGGCAATCCACTCCGGCAGGCAGGCGGTTGTCTTTTAATTCCGTCAGCTTCGTTTCCACAGACTTGCCGACCTTCACGATATCCGAGCCGCTCGAAGCGGCTATCAGAATCCCGACCGACCGCTCTTGGTTATAAAGCATCTCGTTACGGGTAGGATCTTCATATCCCTTCCCGATCAGGGCAATGTCCCGCAAGCGCAACTGGTCGTCGTCATGCCCCTGAATAAGCATTTTGCCGATATCGTCCACCGTCTTGAAACGGTCGTTCACCGTCACACGGATGCGGTTGTCCCCGTTATTATAATAGCCACTATAGGTCGTCTCGTTCTGTCCGTTCAAGGTAGCCAGGACTTCGGCCGGTTTCACGCCGAGGTTGGCCATGCGGTCTTGTAGCAGGGAAATATTGATACATTCCGGGCGTTCCCCGTATATATCCACCCGGTCCACTCCTTCTATCTCGACCACTTCCCGCTTGATCAGTTCGGCATAATCCGCCATCTCGCGATCGGACAGGCCATCGCCCGTCAATGCGTAGAACATGCCGAACACCTTGCCGAAGTCATCCTGCACGACCGGCGTATTGGCTCCGGAAGGGAGCAAGGCGGAGGCATCGTTCACTTTCCGCCTGAGGAGGTCCCAATGCTGTTCCACGTCGTCATCCTTGACGGTCGTCAACAGTTCGACCTGGATCAGAGACAGATCGTTGAACGAATAACTTTCGACACTATTGACATCGTCCATCTTGCGGATGCTTTTTTCGAGCACATCCGTCACTTCCAGCTCCACCTGGTGGGCCGAAGCGCCCGGATAGACAGTCGCTACCATTGCCAGCTTCACCTTGATCTCCGGATCTTCCAACTTACTCATCTGATAGCAGGCCAAAGCTCCGCCTGCCAGCAAAACCGCTACCAGGAAATAGACCAGGTTCCGGTTCTGAAATCCCCATTTGCTTATATCCATCACAACAATCCTCCTACATTCGTTTTAGAGCCGGTAGCCAAAGGGCGGACATTTTCTCCATCTTCAATATGATGTACGCCGGAAGCAACCACGACTTCGCCAGCTTGCAGCGTATCGGAAACTACCATCGTACGTCCATTGGACAACAGGCGCAGAACCGCCACCTCGCGGCTATGTACTTTCCCCGCGGACGGATCATAGACAAACACATACGTTTTGCCGTCCTTTTGCAGGAGTGCCCCGCTCGGAACGGAAACCGGCAGTGCATCGCCTTCATTGCTACAGATTGTGACCATCGTATTCATTCCCGGTGAAGGGAGCGGCAACTTGCCCGGAACCATTTGCAGGCGCATCGTGTACAGCTGGTTCGCGTTGGCTTTCGGAGTGACGCTAATAAATTTCAACGGATAGGTTTCTCCCGGATAGAGATCGAACGTACAGTGGTAACCGTCGAACCGGTCCCGCCGGATATAGTCGGCTGCCGGAAGATTGATTTCCACCTCCGGAATGCCGGCGCTGACCATCGAGATCACAGGCATGCCCGCTCCGATCGTTTCATGTGTATCGAACAGTTTTTTCTGCACGAAGCCGCTGAAAGGAGCATACAGCCGGGTGTATTCCAACTGGTCTTTATGATGCTGATATTTGGCGGTGATCTGTTTCAATCCGTACACGGCCTTGTCATTGGCATTGGGAGTGGTCCCGTTTTCTTTATAAAGCGCCATGACACGTTCGGCTTCCGCTTTTATCTGTTTGTATTCGGCTTCCGTAGCATCCAACTGCACCTGGTAGTCCGCCGGATCCAATTCGGCCAGTAGTTGTCCTTCCCGCACACGGGCGCCGTCTTCCACATATATTTTCCGGATTGTCCCGCTCACACGGAAGGCCAGGCTGATATCTTGTGCAGCCTTCACTTTACCCGGAAACTGGAGGGCTGTCTGGCCGCTGGCGGAAACGACCGTATCGATCTTGACTGTCTGGAACTCTTTTATACCCTTTTCCGGCCGGGCACAAGAAGTAAATAATATCAAGGGAATACCTGCTAAAATGAAATAAATTCGTTTCATAATTTAAGTGTATTTATTCAGGGGCAAAATTATCCCGGCAAGACAACCTCGGAAAGGCCAATATGAACAATAAATTGTTCTATTTGTATATTTTCAGTAAAAAGAAGATGTGAATATTCTGCGATTTGTATTTTCTTTGCAGGAAATACTTAATCCGATAGAAAGATGTTCAACCAACAATTGCCTTTTTGCTTCACCCTGCTTTCCTGTGGCGCTTCCCCCGCATTCCGGGATGGCCAAATCATTTCGACACTCAACAAGTGCGGCCTTTTTCTCTGCCATCGTGGACAGATCGAAATCTCGCTGGAAAACAAACCGTATCTGATCAGGCATGGCGACATCTACATTTATCAGCCGTCCACACTGGTACGCCTCCTGCACAAGAGCAAAGATGCGGAAGGGACGATCATCGAGGTCGACCTGGATTACGTCATCCCTATTGCCAATAAAGTGATCAATGTCGAGAATCTGCTTTTTATGCGGGAACATCCGTGTGTCTCTCTGTCCGAAGAGCAGTATGTCCACATCACAAACCTGCTTGAAGATATGGAGGACCGGATAAAAATGGAGGATAAAGCCGAAATGAACATACAACGGCAGCACCTGATGCAGGAACTGATTAAATCGATGGGGCAAACCATCTGTTACGAAATACTGAACATTTATTTCACCTACCAGCCGTTACAGCCGTTGCCACAAGACAAAAAAGACCTGATCTTCCAGAATTTCATGTTGTCCCTTTTCCGCTCCTACCGCAAGGAACGCGATGTAAACTTTTACGCAAAGAAGCAACACATTTCCCCTCGCTACTTCTCAAGCATCATCAAAGAGAAATCAGGCAGCAGTGCTTCTTACTGGATTGTCCAGATGGTTATTACGGAGGCGAAACAGTTACTTGAAAGTTCAGACCTGAGTATAAAAGAGATTGCTGCACAACTTAATTTTCCCACCCAGTCTTTTTTCGGGAAATACTTTAAACAATATGTCGGAATGTCACCTAAAGACTATCGTAAGTTACTTTTAACTTGACTCACAGTAACTATAATTATTTTTTATGTACTTTTGCCTTAAATATAAAAAACCTAAATAATTCAATTAAATCAACATGAAACGCTTAATGGCTAATCGTAAACAGAAACAGGCGATCTTGATCGCCCTCGCTATGCCATTGATGTTCTCCCCTGCTCCATTAATGGCTGTGACCGGCACCGATCATGTAACCGCCATCGCCCAGCAGGCGCAAACAATCAAAGGTGTACAGCGTATCAACCCGACTACGGTCGACGTCGTGTTTTCCAACAACCAGCGGATGACATTCGACTTCTACGGAGACAACATCTTCCGTATGTTCCAGGACACAAGCGGCGGCATCCTGCGCGACCCGCAGGCGAAACCGGAAGCCCAGATCCTCGTAAACAATCCCCGCCGTCCGGTTTCCAAGCTGGATATCATGGACGAGAACGGGCAAGTGACCATCACAACCGGGAAAGTCAAACTCCAACTGGATAAATCGACCGGCTTGCTGAAAGTCACCAACCTCGCCACAAACACGGTCGCTTTTGAAGAAGCCAAGCCGGTGACTTACGAAAAGGGCAAAACGATCCTCACGCTGAAAGAAAACCCCGGCGAATATTTCTATGGCGGCGGTGTGCAAAACGGACGCTTCTCGCATAAGGGAAAAGCAATCGCCATCGAAAACCAGAACAGCTGGACAGACGGCGGCGTGGCCTCGCCTACTCCTTACTATTGGTCCACAAATGGCTACGGCTTCATGTGGTACACTTTCAAACAGGGAAAATATGACTTCGGCGCTGCCGAAAAGGGCACGGTGAAACTCTCTCACGATACGGACTATCTGGATGCTTTCTATATGGTTAACGACGGCCCCGTAGCCCTGCTGAACGATTTCTACCAGTTGACCGGAAACCCGGTGCTGCTGCCCAAGTTCGGGTTCTACCAGGGACATTTGAACGCCTACAACCGCGACTACTGGAAAGAAGACGAAAAGGGCATCCTCTTCGAAGACGGCAAACGCTACAAGGAAAGCCAGAAAGACAACGGAGGTATCAAGGAATCGCTGAACGGCGAAAAGAACAATTACCAGTTCTCCGCCCGCGCCGTGATCGACCGCTACAAGAATCACGATATGCCGCTCGGTTGGCTGCTGCCGAACGACGGCTACGGAGCCGGTTACGGACAAACCGAAACATTGGACGGTAATATCCAGAACCTGAAGAGCCTCGCCGACTACGCCCATAAGAACGGTGTCGAGATCGGCCTCTGGACGCAATCCGACCTGCACCCGAAAGACAGCATCAGCGCTTTGTTGCAACGCGACATCGTAAAAGAGGTGCGCGATGCAGGCGTCCGTGTCCTGAAGACAGACGTGGCATGGGTCGGCTGGGGCTACTCGTTCGGGCTGAACGGCGTGGCCGACGTCGGACATATCATGCCGTACTACGGAAACGATGCCCGTCCGTTCATCATCTCGCTCGACGGCTGGGCTGGCACGCAACGTTATGCCGGTGTCTGGTCGGGCGACCAGACGGGCGGACAATGGGAATATATCCGGTTCCACATCCCGACCTACATCGGTTCCGGTCTTTCCGGACAACCGAACATCACGTCCGACATGGACGGTATCTTCGGCGGCAAGAACCTGGCGATGAACACCCGCGACTTCCAGTGGAAAACCTGGACACCGATGGAGCTGAACATGGACGGCTGGGGATCGAACGAGAAATATCCGCACGCCTTGGGCGAACCGGCTACTTCCATCAACCGCTGGTATCTGAAGATGAAATCCTGCCTGATGCCGTACGCTTACAGCATCGCCCGCGAAGCCGTCGACGGCAAACCGATGATCCGCGCCATGTTCCTCGAAGACCCGAATCCTTATACATACGGCAAGGCTACACAGTATCAGTTTATGTATGGCCCGAACTTCCTCGTTGCCCCGATCTATCAGGAGACAGCGATGGACGAAAAGGGCAATGACATCCGCGACGGCATTTATCTGCCTGAAGGCGAATGGTTCGACTATTTCACCGGTGAGAAATACACGGGCGGCTGTGTTGTCAACAACTTCGCATCACCGCTTTGGAAACTCCCCGTATTTGTGAAAGCCGGTGCGATCATCCCGATGACGAACCCTAATAATAATGTAAAGGAAATCGACAAAAACCTGCGTATCTACGAACTCTATCCGTTTGGCAACAGTTCATTCACAGAATATGACGATGATGGCAAAACTCAAGCCTATCTGAAAGGTGAAGGCGCAACAACGCTGATCGAATCGGAAATGAGTGGTTCTTCCAACGTCACCATCACAATCCACCCGACAAAAGGCGACTTCGACGGTTTCGTGAAAGATAAAACAACCGAACTGCGTATCAACCTCTCGGAACAGCCGAAGAAGATCACCGCCAAAGTCGGTTCCTCCAAAGTGAAACTAACCGCCGCCCGTTCGATGGACGAATATCTGAACGGTACGAACGTCTATTTCTACGACGCCACTCCGAACCTGAACAAGTTCGCCACCAAAGGAAGCGAATTCGAAAAGGTGACGATCACCAAGAACCCGCAGTTGCTGGTTAAACTGGCCTCGGCTGACATTACCGCAAACGAAACAGTTGTCACTATCGACGGCTACAAGTTCGATATGCCCGACACCCACCGCGTCTCTACCGGCTCGCTGACCGCTCCGACCGCTCAGGTGACGGACGAGAACACGGAAGCCTACACCTTGAAACCGACCTGGAACAAAGTTTCCGGCGCCGACTTCTACGAAATAGAAACGGGCGGCATGCTTTATACACAGATCAAGAACACCGAACTGTTGTTCGACGACCTCTCTGCCGAAACAGACTATTCGTTCAAGATCCGCTCAGTCAACAAGGACGGCCATTCCGACTGGTCTGATTTCTCCGTCAAGACAAAGTCCAACCCGCTGGAATTTGCCATCAAAGGTATCCGTGGCGAAGTGACAGCCGAAGAGCAGGAAGGCTTCGAAATCTTCCGTCTGTTCGACTTTGCAGAGCTGGGCGATATGTTCCACACGAAGTATCGCAAGAACGCAATGCCGTTCGACATGATCATCGACCTGCGTACGATCAACCAGTTGGATAAGTTCAACTACCTGTCCCGTCAGGATGGCGGCAACGGTACGATCCTTGCCGGCGACGTGGCTTACAGTATGGATAAGGAAAGCTGGACGGCTGTCGACTCGTTCCGCTGGGAACGCAATGGCGACGTGAAAACATTCACATTCAAAGACCAGCCGAAAGCCCGCTACATCAAATTGCATATCACGGAAGGCGTCGGAAACTATGCTTCCGGTCGCGAACTGTATGTATTCAAGGTTCCGGGAACGGAAAGCTATCTGCCGGGCGACATCAACAACGACAAAAAGATCGATGCTAACGACCTGACCTCGTATATGAACTACACAGGCCTGCGCCGCGGCGACAGCGATTTCGACTATGTCAGTGCAGGCGATATCAACCGCAACGGCCTGATCGACGCCTACGACATCTCGGTTGTGGCAACCCAATTGGAGGACGGCATTGAAGATCCGGGTACGGACCGCGTAGCCGGAACACTCTCGCTCTCCACTCCGAAACAGACGTACAACGCCGGCGAGATTGTTGAGATCACCGTCAAAGGCGACAGCCTCCAGGCAGTCAACGCCCTGAGCTTCGCCCTGCCGTACGACCAGCAGGATTATGAATTTGCCGGCATCGAACCTGCCGGTCTGGGTGCGATGGAAAACCTGACTTACGACCGTCTGCATACCAGCGGCCAAAAGGCACTCTATCCCACTTTTGTCAACCTCGGTGACAAAAAGACGCTCGAAGGTTCAGAAGCCCTCTTCACCATCAAGCTGAAAGCGAAACGCAAGGTTAAATTCAACCTGAAAGCAATCGACGGCGTCCTGGTGGACAAGAACCTGAACATGCAGAAGTTCTGAACAAGTAACTTTTGAAATAGAAGCAAGCAGAAAGGCTTCGCCCCGGAACTCTCCGGCAGGCGAAGCCTTTTTCTTTTCATACTTACTATTCCGGCCTGTTTCCTTCCCATAGATTCACTGTTTCCATCCCATTCATCTGCATTTTTGTACCAGTGTAATCTGTTCTCGACGTCGCCGAACATATTCTTGGCAACGTCGTGTAAATACCCGACGACGTCAAATATATTCCTGACGACGCCGAAAACAAGTTATATAAAGATCTATATTGGAAATCATGCGAAGGAAGTGCAACAAAGATATATGTTTTTTACGCCATTGATGCTATCTTTGCAAAAAAAGCATGCGAACCATCGTATCGCAGCAAATAAACACATTATGTACTCAGATAAGAAAAACATCCTGCAGCTTGTAGCCCTGCTCATCGAACATAACGTCAAGAAAATCGTTTTGTGTCCCGGCAGCCGCAACTCTCCTATCGTGCATACGATTGCCAACCATCCGTTCTTCTCCTGCTATCCGGTGACGGACGAACGGAGCGCGGCTTTCTTTGCCGTCGGACTGGCCTTGCATGGTGGTAGCCCGGCAGCTATCTGCTGCACATCGGGCAGTGCGTTGCTCAATATTCATCCCGCCGTGTCGGAGGCTTTCTATCAGCAAGTGCCGCTGGTCGTGATCTCGGCAGACCGCCCCGGCGCCTGGATCGGACAGATGGACGGGCAGACGCTTCCGCAACCCGGTGTATTCGGTTCGCTGGTCAAGAAATCCGTCAACCTGCCGGAGATACATACCGACGAGGACGAGTGGCATTGCAACCGCCTCATCAACGAAGCCTTGCTCGAACTGAACCATCATGGGAAAGGGCCGGTGCATATCAACGTACCGATCTCCGAACCGCTGTTCCGCTTCACGACCGGAGAACTGCCGAAGGTGCGCGTCATCACCCGCTACCAAGGACTGAACGTCTACGACCGCGAATACACCGGACTCATCGAACGGCTGAACAATTACAACCGCCGCATGATCGTCGCCGGACAGATGAGCCTGATCTATCTCTTTGAAAAGAAATATTCCAAACTGCTATACAAGCATTTCGCCTGGCTGACGGAACACACGGGAAACAAGATCGTCCCCGGCATCCCGGTAAAGAACTTCGACGCCGCCCTCTACGCCCTGCCGGAAGAGACGCTGGAGAAGATGGTTCCCGACCTGCTGATTACCTATGGCGGACATATCGTATCGAAACGCCTCAAACAATTCCTCCGCAAGCATCCGCCCCGCGAGCATTGGCATGTTTCGCTCGACGGCGGGGTGGCGGACCTTTACGGCTCCCTGACGACCGTTATCGAGATGGACCCGTTCGAGTTTCTCGAGAAGATCGCCTACCTGCTGGAGAACCGCACGACGGAGTTTCCCCGTATCTGGGAGAACAACACCCGCGACCTGCCTGAGCCGGAATTTGCCTATTCGGAGATGGCTGCGATCGGAGCGTTAGTCAAATCGCTTCCCGCGCCTGCCGCCCTCCATTTGGGTAACAGTTCGACCGTACGCTACGCCCAGCTATACACGCTTCCCGAAGAGGTCGAAGTTTGCTGCAACAGAGGGACGAGCGGCATAGAAGGGTCTCTCTCGACCGCCATCGGTTACTCCGTCTGCTCGGATAAACTGAATTTCGTGGTGATCGGCGACCTGAGTTTCTTCTACGACATGAACGCTCTTTGGAATACCAACTTCGGCTGTAACCTGCGCATCCTCCTGCTCAACAACGGAGGCGGCGAGATCTTTCAGGCACTGCCCGGACTGAAGATGGAAGACAAAACGCACCGCTTCGTGACCGCCACGCACAAGACCTCTGCCAAAGGATGGGCCGAAGAACGGGGATTCGCCTACCTTCCCGTCCATAACGAAGGCGAACTGACGGAAGCAATGGCGACTTTCACCCAACCTGAAGCCTACAGCCGGCCGATGTTGATGGAAGTCTTCACGGACGCTGCCGAAGATGTGCGGCTGCTTAAAGAATATTACCACCAACTAAAGAAATAGGAACAATACGGATGGCACGCCGGTCATGATCGGTATTTCAACAGTCAATAACTGATAATTTATAACTTAAAATTCATTTTATGGAAACGAAAAGAGAATGGACAACCATCAAAGAATATGAAGAAATCCTGTTCGATTTCTACAACGGGATTGCCCGCATTACTATCAACCGCGAACGTTATCGCAACGCTTTCACCCCGACGACAACGACGGAAATGAGCGACGCCCTCTATATCTGCCGCGAACGGCCGGATATCTGTGTCGTTGTGCTGACCGGAGCCGGTGATACCGCCTTCTGTGCCGGAGGCGATATGCATGTGAAAGGCCACGGCGGCTATATCGGCAAAGACGGTGTGGCACGCCTGAATGTGCTCGATGTGCAAAAACAGATCCGCTCCATTCCGAAGCCGGTCATCGCTGCCGTAAACGGTTTTGCGATCGGTGGCGGACATGTGCTGCACGTGGTTTGTGACTTGACGATTGCTTCCGAGAATGCGATTTTCGGACAGACGGGTCCTCGCGTGGGGAGTTTCGATGCGGGGTTCGGTTCGTCTTATCTGGCCCGTATCGTCGGCCAGAAGAAAGCGCGTGAGATCTGGTTCCTCTGTCGCAAGTACAATGCACAGGAGGCGCTCGACATGGGTCTCGTGAACAAGGTTGTCCCCTTAGATAAGCTCGAAGACGAATATGTCGGATGGGCCGAAGAGATGATGTTGCTCAGCCCGCTCGCCCTCCGCATGATCAAGGCCGGCCTCAATGCCGAGCTGGACGGGCAAGCCGGAATCCAGGAACTGGCAGGCGACGCCACCATGCTCTACTACATGACCGACGAAGCCCAGGAAGGCGGCAAAGCATTCCTCGAAAAACGCCGTCCCCGCTTCGAAGATTATCCGAAGTTCCCTTAAAAACCGATTACTTAACTATCAATAAATAAAAAAGAATGGAACATTTATCCAACCAACAGGATTATCGCCTATGGCTCACCGAACTGAAAGCCAATATCCGGAAGAGCCAAATCAAAGCTGCGATTGCAGTAAACAGCGAATTAATCCGTCTTTACTGGAACCTTGGCGAGCAAATTGTAGAAAAGCAGCGGGCTTCCCTGTGGGGGAGCGGGTTTATAGAACAGCTAAGCAAAGACTTGCAGGCTGAATTTCCGGATATAAAGGGATTGTCAGCACGTAATCTTTGGAAATGCAAACGCTTTTATCTATTCTATAGTCAAGAACATACAATTCTGCCACAAGTTGTGGCAGAATTGTATGACAGCCCTCTTTTTGAAGTCCCGTGGGGACATCACGACCTAATCCTAACCAGAATCAAAACTCCCAAAGAAGCCCTTTTTTACATCCACAAGACCATAGAGAACGGTTGGAGCCGTGCCATTCTGGAATATCATATCGAAAAAGACCTGTTCAACCAGCAAGGGAAGTCGATCAACAATTTCACAAAAACACTCCTTCCTCCGCAAAGTGAACTGGCAAATGAATTTGTATTAAACAATAATCAAAAATAATCAAAGATGATTACACACTACAGAATCAAGATTTATCCCAAAGATCTGCACTTCAAGAAACCGGCAGGCACTTCACGCGGAACGTATACGAAACGGAAAAGCTGGTTCCTGGCTCTTTCTTCAAAAGACGATCCTGAGCGTTACGGGGTTGGAGAATGTGCTCCGCTGCCTAACCTGAGTTGCGACGATATTCCCGAATATGAGGAAGTACTGGCAAAAGCCTGCCAGAAGTTCGTCAACACAGGCCGGATCGATATAGAAGGGCTTCGTGACTATCCTTCCATCCTGTTCGGCTTGGAAACTGCGCTCTTAGGCTTCGAAGCCAATAGTATAGCCCTTTGGGACACACCTTTCTCGCGTGGTGAAGCAGGTATTCCGATCAACGGGCTGATCTGGATGGGCAGCTATAAAGAGATGACGGAACAGGTTGCCGATAAGATCGAATCCGGCTTCCGTTGTATCAAAATGAAGATCGGAGCGATCGACTTTGAAAAGGAGTTGAAAATCCTGCGTATAATCCGCGAACAATTCTCCGCCGACGAAATCGAACTTCGCGTCGATGCCAACGGCGCCTTCTCGCCAAATGAAGCTATGGCGAAACTGAACCGCCTGGCAGAACTGGACCTGCACTCGATCGAACAGCCCATCCGCGCCGGACAATGGGATGATATGGCACTCCTGGCCGCCTCTTCCCCCGTTCCCATCGCCCTCGACGAAGAACTGATCGGCTGCAACACGCCGGAGAAAAAGAAAGAGCTGCTCTCTTTCATCAACCCGCAATATATCATCCTGAAACCATCCCTTCACGGAGGCCTGTACGGATGTAGCGAATGGATCAAAGAAGCCCAGGAACAGCAGATCGGCTGGTGGGCTACTTCGGCTTTGGAATCGAATATCGGCCTGAACGCCATCGCCCAATGGTGCGCGACTTTTGACAATCCGCTTCCGCAAGGGCTGGGAACCGGCACCCTCTTCACCGACAACATCGACATGCCGTTGGTAGTTGAAAATGGAGAATTGAGATTAAGAATATAATATAAAGATGGACACGACAAATAGCCATTCACAACTTTCAGCAATCAGCTCTCAGCCGGAGAAAGACTTAAAAGCCTTTCTCTCTGACTGGGAGTCTGCTTCTCCCTATCTGGAAGTACAGACTTCCGGTTCGACAGGCACCCCCAAACGGATCACGGTCCGCAAGGAACAGATGATAAACAGTGCCCGTCTCACCTGCGATTACTTAGGGTTGCGGCAAGGGGACAAAGCGCTCCTTTGTATGCCGCTCCGCTATATCGCCGGGAAGATGATGGTCGTCCGTTCACTCGTAGCGGGGTTGGACCTGATCGTGCGCGAACCTTCCGGCCATCCGATGGCAGACGTCGACACGCCGCTCCGGTTCGCCGCCATGATCCCGTTGCAAGTCTACAACACGCTGCAAGTCCCGGAAGAACGGGAACGCCTCTGCCGGACCGATATCCTGATCATCGGAGGCGGTGCCATCGACCACGAACTGGAAGCCCGTATACAGGAATTGCCTATACATGTCTACTCCACCTACGGAATGACGGAAACGCTCTCGCACATCGCCCTACGGCGGTTGAACGGGTCCGACGCATCTCCCTATTACACGCCTTTCCCCTCTGTCAAGCTATCGCTTTCGGCAGACGATACACTGGTGATAGACGCCCCGCTCGTCGCCGATGAAACACTCGTCACGAACGATGTAGCCGAATTGCTCCCGGACGGCCGTTTCCGCATCTTGGGAAGGAAAGACAACATCATCAACAGCGGAGGCATCAAAATACAGACGGAGAGCGTGGAAGAAGCCTTGCGTCCCGTTATTTCTGCTAACTTTGCCATAACATCCGTTCCGGACCCGAAGTTCGGGGAGGCAATGGTCTTATTGATTGTTCCGACCATCGGAAACGAGCCTTTCCAACCATCGGAAACGAGCTATTCCGACCACCGGAAACGAGCCTTTCCGACCATCGGAAACGAGCTATTCCGATCATTGGAAGAAAAGATATTTGAAATATTGCCCAAATACCAGCGTCCGAAGCACATCCTCCGGGTCGAAGCAATCCCCCTCACCGGTAGCGGAAAGATCGACCGGGCGGCATGCAGGAAACTGGCAAAGCAATTGTATAAAGGATCTGCTTTCTGCAATCCTCAACAGAGCCGTCAGGCTCTACCTCCGGCCTAAGCTGATGAGCGTTAAGCGAAGTGACCGGAGGAGCGCCCGAAGCAGCAACTGTTTGAGCGAAGCGAGTTTTGCTGCGACAGCGAACGAAGGGAACGAAGTAGCGAAGCAGGTTAAGCCTTGATCTTTTGGTTACTTTTGGATCAAGCCAAAAGTAGCAGAATAAACATTTAAAAAAACACTATATTTTATGAAGTACTTATCAATCCTCGCCTCCGCCCTCCTCGCCACCGCGTCCGCCCACGGACAAAGTGGGGAAAGTTGCCGGACGGCACCCGATCCGACTCTACAGAAGCCGGAAGTATACGCAGGCTACGACTGTGTAAACCTGTTAGACAGTACCGCTGTGACCGTGCAGCCCACCGGCTCCGGTTCCTTCACCGTCTGCAAGATCGTCAAAGTCATGAACACGCGCGGAGCTGTCGCCAATCGCATCCTCAAATACGATTACGACCCGCTGACGGCACACGCCGAGTTCCATCGCGTCACCATCTACAAAGCCAACGGCGACGTGGTCAACCTCGACATCACCCGGCAACAGGACTACGCCGCTCCCGCCCGCGCCATCTACTGGGGGGCACGACAGATCATGATGGAAATAGGCCACCTCGACCCGGGCGATATCATCGATTACCAAATCGACAAGAAAGGTTTCACCTATGCCCTGCTGGCTGACGGTGCAGGTGACGACGAATCCCGTTTCATCCCGCCCATGCGCGGCCAGTTCTATGACATCGTTCCCTTCTGGGCGACCGAACCGACCGTCCGCAAGGTCTATAAAGTGAATATCCCGATGGAGAAAGAGATGCAGTTCCAGTTCTACCAAGGCGAATGCTCCTCTTCCATGCGTTACGAAGACGGCCGGAAGGCCTATACGTTCGTCAGCACCGACATCATGCCGGCCAAACGCGAACCGAACATGGTCGACCTCTTCGACGCTGCGCCGAAGCTGATGATGTCCAGCACACCGCGCTGGCAGGACAAATCCCTTTGGTTCAATAAGGTGAACGAAGACTACGGCAGCTTCAACGCCATCCCCGAAGCACAGAAGAAGGTGGACGAACTGATCCGGGGCAAGAAGACCGAGATGGAAAAGATAGCCGTCCTCACCCACTGGGTCGCCGACAACATCCGCTACTCCGGCATCTCGATGGGTAAAGGCGAAGGCTACACGTTGCATAACCTGACGATGAACTACACGGACCGTTGCGGCGTTTGCAAAGACATCGCCGGCACCCTGGTTGCCTTCCTGCGCATGGCAGGCTTCGAAGCCTATCCGGCTATGACGATGGCAGGCAGCCGCGTGGAAAGCATCCCGGCCGACCACTTCAACCACTGTGTCGCCGTCGTGAAACTTTCCAGCGGGACCTATATGCCGCTCGATCCGACCTGGGTCCCCTTCTGCCGCGAATTGTGGAGCAGCGCCGAGCAGCAGCAGAACTACCTGCCGGGCGTTCCCGAAGGTTCGGACCTTTGCCTCACACCGGTTTCCGCGCCCGAGAACCACGACGTCCGCATCAAGGCCGACAACCGCTTAGATGCCAAAGGCACGCTGACCGGACAGTTCACCATCACAGCCGAAGGGCAGTCGGACAGCAACATCCGCCGCATCTTCACCACCGGCTGGCAGTCCCAATGGCAGTCTGCACTGGAAAGCCAGCTTCTTGCCGTCTCGCCCAAAGCGCGCCTTATCAGCGTAGACTACGGCAAAGACCCGAAGAACTACCAGGCAGCACCGATCAAGATGACATTCCGTTATGAAATTCCCGGTTACGCCCTTCCCGGCGAAGGGGAAATGCTGTTCAAGCCGATGGTGATGAACAACCTCTACAACCAGGTGAAAAGCTACCTGCGCATCGATACCGACCTCAAAGAACGCCAATATGGTTTCAAGGACGCCTGCTCGCGCTTAGTCGAACTGGACGAAACGATCCAGCTCCCCGCAGGCTATAAGCTGGCGATTGACGGGAAAGAAGACCGTGCGCAAAGCCCTGCCGCCGACTTCGAAGGATCCCTCCGCCAAGAGGGCGGCAAAGTGCTGTTGCACCAGAGGTTGGCACTGAAGAAACGCGTGTACGAAGCTGGCGACTGGGACGGCTTCCGCAACGCCGTGAATGCCCATAAGTCGTTTGGAGAATATATCGTCATAAAAAGATGATCCCTATTCCTTCCAATAGATGGTACCCTATCCCTTAGAATAGATGATACCCTATCCCTTAGAAGGGATGGTACCCTATCTATTAGAAGGAATGGTACCCTATCTAAAATCATTAATCATAAATCATAAATCAAAATGATACAAAACAAACATAAACTCGCCTTCCTCCTTTGCCTGCTGCTTATGGCTACGACAGCCTTTGGAGCATCGGAAGCCGAATATAAGAAACTGGCAAAGACCTGGACACTCCGTGCCGACGGCAGCCAGGAGTTCCGCTACAACATGGAACTGACGCTATTCACCCATACAGCCATGAATGGCACATACGGGGAAAGTTTCATCGTCTACAACCCGCAGTACCAGGAACTGAAGATCAACTCGTCTTACACCCGGCAGAAAGACGGCACGATCATCAAGACGCCGGACAACGCTTTCGTGGAAGTTCTTCCCCGCAATGCGGCCGACGCCCCGGCTTACAACCACCTGAAAGAAATGGTAGTTGTCCACACCGGATTGGAGTTGGGAGCGACGATCTACCTCGACTATACGGTCACTTCCCGGCCGGGCTATCTGCCGGAAGTAGACGTTTTCGAAGAGCTGCTCCAGACTTCTCCCGTCAAGGAATACACCCTTTCCATCGTGACACCGGAAACCAAAGAAGTCGCCTTCACGCTGGCAAACAACAACGCCAAGCCGTCCGTCAAGCAAGGCAACGGTGTCCGCACGACCACCTGGACATTGCGCAACCTCCCGGCTTCTTCACGTGCCCCGTTCGTCTCTGTCCGGAATGGCGACGTTCCTTTTTTAGCTGCCACAACGTATGCATCCGAGGGGGAAGCATTGGCCACCCTGTCCAAACAATTCAACCCGGCCGGCGATCTACAACTCACGACTTTGGCGGAAAGCCTGACCGAAGGCAAGGATAAGGATGAAGACAAGCTGCAAGCCATCCTCGAATACACGACCAATCATGTTGCAAGCAACAGGCTGACGCTGGATCAGACCGGCTACCGTCTCCGCCCTGCCGATGCTGTCATAAGCACCGCTTACGGGACCGAAGCCGAAAAAGCCAACTTGCTCGCCGGATTGCTCGCCGGAGCCGGCTTTAAGGCCGAACCGATGGCTACCTACCAGGCTCATGCCGAAAAAGGGCTGGCCCTGAAAGCGATCGACCAACTGCTTGTCTCCTGCATGGTGAACGGCGAAATGTATCTCTTCTCTCCCTCTTCCACCCGACGACCGCAAACGGTGAACTTCGACCGGACTCCGCTTTTCAGCCTGACGACCGGACAGCCCGTCGCTGTTGCCGTTCCTACTCTTGAAGATTACCAGATCAAGAATGACATCACACTGACATTCAAAAAAGATGGTAATTTGATGACTATGACCAAAGGATCCATAGGGAAAGAGATATTACCTTATTTCACGACAGGCAACATGGGAACCCCGGCTTCCCTAAACGTACAAAACGGATATGCTACGATCATACTGCCTGACGATGCTTCCGGCTTCTCCCACTTGCCTTATGGCTATCTGAATAGTCAGCGGAAAGAGAACCTCTTGATCCCGCGCCCTGTCAGCGAAATCTACACATACACGATCGAATGTCCCGAAAACATGCAGCTGCGCACACCGCAGGCCGATAAGACGATCAGCAATGCCGCCGGCAAACTGACCATCGCCGTCAAGACAAACGGACGTACAGTAACCGTCACCCGCAGCCTTGAACTGAACAAACAACTCTATACGCCTGCCGAATACAAGGAACTGCGCCAGCTCCTGACAGAGTGGAGCGATGTGAACGGGAAGACGTTGTTGTTTTCGGTCCAGTAAAGACAGTTGCTTTTGGGCCAAGCCAAAAGCAACCAAAAAGTCAAGGCTTAGGCCGGAAATAGAGCCGGAACGGCTCTATTGGAATCGCAGAACGACAGGCAGTATCGGCCATCCTAAGAGAAAGCGGAGCTTTCTTGGAAAGGCCTAAGCGGATGGGCGTAAAGCGGAGGGCAAAGACGAAGCGTCCGGAGCCTGCGCTGTCTGAGCGAAGCGAGTTTCGCAGGCGACAGCGTAGTCTTTGCCCGGAGTAGCCCAGACGGTTAAGCCTTGATCTTTTGGTTACTTTTGGATCAAGCCAAAAGTAACAGATAAATCATTAATTAATCACCTAAATAACTCAAATATGAAACTACTAAATCTAACCGCCGCCCTCCTTTTAGGGGGTGCCCTGCAAGCACAAAACCCCTTGCCGGCCATTCATCCGCAGCCGCAGGAGGTCACACTGTCGACCAACCGGCTGAAAGCGCCTCACGGCTTTGCCCTTTCCGGCATGAAAAGCCCGGATGAAGATGCCATGCGGCTGATCGGGAAAGCCCTGTCGATCACCAACAGCCCCGAAGCGCTACCGCTCAAAATAAGACTAATGGAAGACAAGACACCCGAGCTGAAACGCTCCGGCGCATACATCTTATCCATCACACCAAAAGAAATCGACATTGCAGCCTCCGATAGCCGCGGCTTGTTCTACGCAGCGCAAACCCTGCGACAGTTGGCCGAAACCGACGGGCAAGGCAACACGACACTTCCGCTCGGCGTCATCAAAGACTATCCCGACGTCGCCTTCCGGGGCACTGTCGAAGGTTTTTACGGCGATCCCTGGAGCCATGCCGACCGCATCGAACAGCTCCGTTTCTATGGCAAGATGAAGATGAACACCTATATCTACGGGCCGAAGGACGATCCCTACCATAGTTCCCCGAACTGGCGCAAGCCTTATCCGGAGAAGGAAGCGGCACAGATCAAAGACCTCGTGCAGGAAGCCGCCGCCAACAAAGTGGATTTCGTCTGGGCGATCCACCCGGGATTAGACATCCAATGGACGGATGAAGACCGGATGAATGTGCTGAACAAGTTCGGCATGATGTACGACCTCGGTGTCCGCTCCTTCGCCGTCTTCTTCGACGATATCTCCGGTGAAGGGGCCAAAGCGGACAAGCAAGCCGACCTGCTCAACTTCCTGCAGAAGGAGTTTATCGAGAAGAAAGAAGGCGTCAGCCCGCTGATCATGTGCCCGACCGAATACAACCGTGCCTGGGCGGGAAGCGACTACTTAGATGTGCTCGGTAAAACGCTCGACCCGGCGATCCATGTGATGTGGACAGGCAACAGCGTGATCCATGATATCACACTCGAAGGGCAGGAATGGGTGAACAAACGCATCCAACGCCCGTCATACGTCTGGTGGAATTTCCCCGTGAGCGACTATTGCCGCGACCATCTGCTGATGGGACCGGCCTACGGGCTCGATCCGGATGCAATACATGCCATGTCCGGTTTCGTCGCCAACCCGATGGAACGGGCGGAAGCCTCCAAAGTGGCCCTCTACGGAGTTGCCGATTATGCCTGGAACATGGAAGCCTACAACCCCGAAAACGACTTCGCCGAAGCTTGCCGTTACGTATTGCCGGAAGCACCTGAAGCCTTCCGGACATTCTGCGAGAACAACTGCGATCCGGGGCCTAACGGTCACCGCTACCGCCGCGACGAATCTGTCCGCTATGCCGGAGATGCGGATGCTTTCTTAAGTGACTTCCGCAAACAAAGCTATAACGCAGAAGCCTCCGACCGCATGAACCAATTATTCGCCGAGATCACCGCCGCCCCGGCTGCCATCGGGACAAGCCGCAACAAAGCGCTGATAGACGAAATCAAACCGTGGCTGATGCAGTTCCATCTCTTAGGAAAGGCAGGACAGACGGCTCTCGCTGTCGCCGAGGCAGACCGAAACAAGGATCGCGCTACTACCTGGCAGTCTTACCTGTCGCTCACGTCGTTGCTCGACAGCATGCGCACGATCGACCGGACCTACAACCAGAATCCGTACCAGAAAGGTGTGAAAGTCGGCTCGCGTGTCCTGACTCCTTTCGTACAGGAAATTTATTTACAAGCTGGGCGCAACCTGTTGTTCGCAGACCGGACAGATGCAGCAGCCGCACAAATGAGCAAGGCTTCCATCCTGACAGATATCGAACAATTGAAATACCAGCCGTTGAAGGAAGGCAAAGACCTGATCGGCTACAACCGCCTGAACGAGGTGCTGCGCATCGAGCCGGGACAATCCTTCGGCCTCGCCTGGGAATTGCAGAAAGAGGCAACCTCTTTCAACTTCAGTCTGCCGAAGAGTGAAAACAGCGGACGGATATTTGAATGGTCAGCCGACGGCAAACAGTGGACCCCCATCGCCGATATTCCAACCGACCAGGCTCGCTTCAAATTGGAAAAGATCGCTCCCGAAGCACGCTATATCCGTATGCGGAACACGACGGACAAGCAGATGCAAATCTATCTGTACGAATTTGCAGTAACAACAAAGGAAGATACCTCCATCGATCCTGTCCGCCTGATGTATGACAAAAATCTGGAATCTGTTCATACGCTGGCTGCCGGTTCACGCATCACGATTGACAAGGAAAACAAGAGCGGTTCGCTCGAACTGTATCTGTCCGGCTCCCCTTGCAGCCAAGTTGTGGTGGAAGGCACACCGCTGAAAGGGAAAGTGAAACAAGTGCTTTATTCCGGCCCGGCAAATTATATTAAGCTGAAAAAGGAAGCATTAGAAAGCGTAAAGACCCTGGAATTGCATAATGCAGGACAAACAGAAGTTCGCATTCACGAAATCTTATAAAAAGGAGGTGTGTCGAAATGTACTTGTCCCCGCGCTTGACGCGGGGTCGCATTAAAACCGACCCTATAAAAATCTGATTGATAAGGTCTGTCCTTTTGTGATCCCGCGTCAAGCGCGGGAACAAGGGCATTTTGACACACTGCCTTTTCCTTACACTATTCATCCATCGGAAACCTCACCCCCCATTCCGATCTCAGATCATCCAACAACCGCATAATACGCAATGTTTCCGCATGCGGCATATAGGGCGTTTCAATCTTTCCCTCGCGAATCGCATCGATGGATGCCTGCACCTGATATTCGAAGCCCGTTATCTGCGGCGGGCAGGTGTAGCGAGCCACTTCCTCATGATTGATCGAATAGACGACCGCTTGCTGTGGGTTATTGATATTGTCGACGATTATATATCCTTTATCCCCCGAAATAACTCCCTGCCGGTCATTCGCACAGAAAGCGGTCATTTGCAAAACGGCCATCCGGTGGTTCCTGTATACGAAAGTAATGCTGCTTTGCAAATCCACTCCCGTCTCCCCTTTTACGCAAGCAGAAGTGATCCCGGTGATCTCCGAGCCGAAAATCATCCTTGCAAAGTTGATCGGATAAACGCCGATATCCAGCAAGGCGCCGCCGCAAAGTTCCGGCTTGGCGATGCGTTCCTTCTCGGCAATCGGATAGCCGATATTGGCTGTCAGCATCATCACACGCCCGATCGTCCCGCCGTCGACCAGGTCACGGAGCGTTACAGAGAAAGGCATATAACGTGTCCAGATCGCCTCGGTCAGGAAAACCTGTTTCTCTTTCGACAGGCGTATGAGCGCTTCCGCTTGCTCTGCATTGGCGGTAAATGCTTTTTCGCATAAGACCGGTTTGCCTTTTTCAAGGCACATCCGCGCCTGCTCAAAATGGTGGGAATGCGGGGTGGCGATATAAATCAGCTGCACTTCGGGATCATCCGCCAGTTCTTCATACGATCCGTAAGCCCGTGTAAAACCCCACTCATGGGCGAACCCTTCGGCATTTTCCAAGTTACGGGAAGCGACGGCATACGATTCCACTCCTTCCATATCGCGCAACGTATGCGCCATCTTGCGGGCAATATGCCCGGCTCCAATAATTCCGACTTTAAAGTTTTCCATAATACTGTATTTGTTTTGAGTGGATAAAGATACGAAAAGTATTGTTACTTTTGGCTTGATCCAAAAGTAACCAAAAGATCAAGGCCGAACCTGCTTCGCTACTCCGTTCCCTTCGTTCGCTGTCGCGTCTGAAACTCGCTTCGCTCAAACAGCAGACGCTCCGGACGCTCACTCCGGTCACTGCGCTTAACGCTCACCAGCTTAGGCCGGAGATAGAGCCTGGCGGCTCTTTGGAGATTACCGATACCGGCAGTTCTCCTGCGATCCCGCATCAAGTGCGGGAACAGGCTTGTCCCCGTGCCTCACACGGGGCCGCAAAAGAACTGTCGGTGTCGGCAATCCCAAGAGAAAGCGCAGCTTTCTCGGAAAGGCCTAAGCGGACGGTCGTTAAGCGGAGGGTAAAGGTGGAGCGTCCGGAGCCTGCGCTGTCTGAGCGAAG